>Ga0265293_10001220_pt1 | contig 57101 bp, 52 predicted proteins | sample Munlanlewell138R_FD_192505 | JGI IMG/M metagenome (GOLD analysis project Ga0265293, IMG submission 192505) | Leachate microbial communities from a municipal landfill in Southern Ontario, Canada - Leachate well 138R | ecosystem: Engineered > Solid waste > Landfill > Unclassified | place: Canada... | reverse complement strand
TCTTTTCCTCATAGAGTTCTTGAATATTACAAAGATGGACTTGTTAATTTTGTTGATTCTGAAAAAATATCAAAAGCTAAATTAAAAGTTGTTCTTGATTATTCTTTTGGAAGTGCTTCAAATTTTTTCCCATCTATTCTTTCTGAGTATAATCTTGATATTATTGCATTAAATTCTTATGAAGATCCTAAAAGATTTATTAGGGATAAAACGAGTTTTGATGCTGAATATAAAAGACTTGGAGATATTGTAAAATCTCTTTCTGCTGACATTGGAGTTATGATGGATTCTGGAGCTGAAAAAATATTCCTTGTTGATGGTGACGGTAATAAGATAGGACGAGGAGATTCTCAGGCTGTTATGGTTCATACAATATGTAAAAATAAACCTGGTTGTAAGGTTGCTGTTCCGATTAATTCATCAAAAAGAATTGAAAAAATAGCTAGAGAAAATGGTTGTGAAGTTATTTATACTAAGATGTATAATAGAAATATGATGCAGGCAGCAGAAATAAAAGGTGTTAAATTGGTTGCAGACGGTGAAGGAGGATTTATTTTCCCTGAATTTATGCCTTGGTTTGATGCAATGGCGAGTATTTCTATAATTCTTAATCTTGTTGCTGATAAAAAACTTTGCTTTAATAATATACGAAAAAATTTCCCTGAAGATTTGAGAGTTCATAAAAGAATTCCTTGTGATTGGTCTGAAAAGGGTACTGTTATGAGAAATATTATGGAACATTCAAAAGATCTTGATATAGAACTTGTTGATGGTGTAAAAATTAATATGGGTAAAGATGCTTGGGTTCTACTTATTCCTGATTCAGATAAACCATATTTTAATGTTTATGCTGAAGGTAAAGATAAAGTTGAATCAAAAAAAATAGCTGAGGATTATAAATTAAAAGTAAACGAATGGAAAAAATAAAACCAATAACTAATCCGAAAAACAATTTTATCAGATTTATTAAAAGTCTGAAAAAAAAGAAAGTAAGTGAAGAAAAAGAAAAGTTTCTTTTGGAAGGTATTAACAGTATAAACGAAGCTTTAAAAAGTGATATTGAAATTCCTTATTATATTTACTCCCTTGATCTTTTTAAGGTCAAGGGTGGTAAAGAACTTTTTGATGATTTATCTAAAAGAGGTTCAGAGCTTGTTCTTGTAGCGGAAAGTGTATTTAATAAACTCTGTGAAACTCAAAATCCTCAAGGGATAATTGCTGTTCCGACAAGACTTAAATGGGATGATAATAAAATTTTTACCAAAAATAGATCGTTTATTATTATTCTTACAGGATTGCAAGATCCTGGAAATCTTGGGACTATAGTTAGAATTTGCGATGCTCTTGCTCTTGATGGCATTGTAGTTTCAGAAGATACAGTTGATCATTATAATCCAAAAACTGTTAGATCAACTCAAGGTGCTATATTTAGAGTTCCAATATTTAAAACTGAAAACATCAGAGATTATCTTAAAAATCTTAAAGAACATGGATTTTGTCTTATTGCAACTACACTTGGTGAAAATACAGAATATTATGAAAAAATAGATTATACAAAGTACAATAAAATCGCTCTTATAACAGGTAATGAATCTAATGGAATTCCTGCGGATATTTGTGAATTATCGGATTTAAGGATTAAAATACCTATTTTAGGCGACATAGAATCTTTGAATGCTGGTGTTGCAACTGGAGTATCGGCTTATGAGATAATGAGACAGAAAGACTGGAGGATATAAAGAATGAGTATTGAAAACACTAGAGAACAGTTGATTTCTCTTATTAATTCGGCTTTGGATATTGATGGTCTTGAAAAAATCAGAGTTGATATATTTGGTAAAAACGGTGAATTGAACAAATTAAAAAGAGAAATTGTCAATATTCCTGTTGAACAAAAAAAACAATATGGTCAAAAAATGAATTCTATTAAAACTGATGTTGAAAATTCTTTTGAAAGCCAAAAAAATGCAATTGAAATGAAAATTCTTAATGAAAAAATAGCAAAGGAAAAAATAGATGTGACTTTACCTGGACATTATGTTCGTTCTGGAAGTATGCATCCAGTTACTAGAGTTTTATATGAACTTTGTGAAGTTTTTAAAACTTATGGTTTTAGTGTTGAAGATGGTCCTGAAATAGAATGTGAAGATTATAATTTTGATAAATTAAATATTCCAGCAGATCATCCAGCAAGGGATATGCAGGATACTTTTTTTATGGAAAACGGATATGTGTTGAGAACTCATACATCTCCGGTTCAAGTTAGAACAATGCTCAATAGCAAACCTCCTATTAAAATAGTATCTCCTGGTAGAGTTTATAGAAAAGATGATATTGATGCTACTCATACACCGATATTCCATCAGATTGAAGGTCTTTATATAGCTCAAGGAGTTACTTTTGCTGATCTTAAAGGTATTTTAATGAGATTTTTAAAAGATTATTATGGAGAAAATACCCAAGTTAGATTTCAGCCTTCTTATTTTCCGTTTACAGAACCTTCAGCAGAAGTTTATATATCATGCGTTGCTTGTCATGGAGAGGGTAAATCTCATTGTCCAGTTTGTAAAAATACTGGATTTATTGAAATAATGGGTTGTGGAATGGTTCATCCTCAGGTTCTTACAAATTGTGGCATTGATAGTGAAAATTACTCTGGATTTGCTTTTGGAATGGGTATTGAAAGAATTGCTATGCTTAAATATAAAATCAAAGATATTAGATATCTTTATGATAATGATATGAGATTTCTTAAGAATTTTGTTAGATAAGTTTTAATATTAGGAGGAAAAATTGAAATTAACATATAAATGGCTTAAAGAATTTATTGATATTCCCGTATCAGCAGAAGAATTGAAAGAAATATTTCCCAAAATTGGGCTTGAAGTTGATGATTTTTATTATCTTGGAGAAAATCTTGAAAATGTTGTTACAGGATATGTTGAAAAGTGCGAAAAGCATCCTGATGCAGATAAACTTTCATTATGTACAATAGATAATGGTAAAGAAAAAGTTCAAATAATATGTGGAGCTTCAAATGTTGGTGTTGGTAAAAAAGTTGTTGTAGCTAACATAGGTGCTAATTTGCCTGGAAATTTTCAAATAAAAAAAGCAAAACTTAGAGGTGTTGAATCTTTTGGAATGCTGTGTTCTCTTAAAGAACTTGGTCTTGCCGATAAATCTGATGGAATAATGATTTTACCTGAATGTACTCCAGTTGGAGTTTTATTTAAGGATTATTATGAGCTAGATGATTATGTTTATTCACTTGAAACTTTTGCAAATAGACCTGATCATTTGGGAGTTATGGGTATTGCAAGAGATCTTTCTGTTTTTTTTAATATTCCATATAACAATAAAAAAGAATTTATTAATGTTAAATCAGATAAAAATGAAAATATATTTGAAGTAAAAATAGAAGATAAAAATGCTTGTCCAAGATATGTTGGTAGATATGTTGAAGGAGTAAGTGCTTTAGAATCTCCTGAATATATCAAAAGAAGACTAGTAGCATGTGATATTAGATCTATAAATTTCCTTGTTGATATTACAAATTATGTAATGCTTGAAACAGGTCATCCAATGCATGCTTTTGATGCTTCAACTTTTTTAGATAAAAAAGTAATTATAAGATATTCAGAAAAAAATGAATTTTCAGCTTTAAATGAAAATAAATATAAATTAAATCAACATGATCTTGTTATAGCAGATTCCAAAAAACCTGTTGCAATTGCAGGTATAATTGGTGGAATTGAGTCTGAAGTAAAAGAAAAAACTGGAGCAATATTTCTTGAATCAGCTTGTTTTGAACCAAAAGGTATTGCAAAAACATCAAAAAAAATAGGTTTAAAAACAGATTCTTCTTCAAGATTTGAAAAACATGCTGATGTTAATATGGCTGAATATGCTATTGATTTAGCAAGTTATTTATTAAAAAAACACGGTGGAGATAATATTATGTTTTTTAATAAAATAGATAATTATCCATTAAAAGAAGAAGAAAAAACTGTTGTTTTTAATGTTGAAAAAATAAAAAAATATATAGGTTGTGATATTCCTCAAGAAAGAATTAATGAAATTATTGAAAGACTTCCTGTTGATAGACTTGGTAAAAATTTATTCAAAATACATTCATGCAGAAAAGATATTAATTTAGAAGTTGATATAGTTGAAGAAATAGCTAAGTTTTATGGTTATGATAATATTGAGGCAAAAGATATAAATATAGAAGCAATTCCTTATTATAATAAACTTTCACTTTATTTTGATTTTTCTTTCAAATTAAGTGATCTTGGTTTTAATGAAGTTAAAAATTTTAGTCTTGTAAATAATAAACAACAAAATTCTCCAGCTTTAATCAATCCTCTTAATGAGGATATGGCTTTTATGAGAACTCAAATGTATAAAGGACTTCTTAAAAATATTGAATATAATTCCAAAAGAGGTGTTGAAAATCATTTTTATTTTGAAACTGGTAAAGTTTATTTGAATAATAAAAATTCATATAATGAAAAATATGTTATTTCGGGTATTGCATCAGGTAAAGCTTTTAAACATCCTCAAATTTCAGTTGATGTTGATTATTATTATTTAAAAGGAATAGTTGATAATATTTTAAACAGTTATAATGTTGAATATTCAAGAAGTGAACAAGTTGAATTCCTTCATCCTGGAATGTGTGCAAAGATTATTTCAAATGGTAAAGAAGCTGGATTTGTTGGTAAACTTCATCCTTCGATTCGTTCAAGATTTTTTAATGAAGTTTATTATTTTGAGATTTATCCTGAATTTTTACAAGCAAAACAACAAGATTATATAAAGGAACTTTCTATCTATCCAGGTTCTAAATTTGATTTATCTCTTATAGTTCCTGAAGAAGTTGATTATTCACAAATAAAAAATACAATATCAAAGCTTAATATAGATGATATTGAAAGTATGACTATGTATGATATGTTTAAGGGTGGTAAAATTCCTGAAAATACAAAAAGTCTTACTTTTAGGCTTATATTTTCTAATGCTTCAAAGACTTTGAGTGATGTTGAGATAAATTTGCATATTCAAAATATACTAAATGCTTTAAAAAACATACAGGTTACATTAAGAGCTGAATAATAGTTTTTAAACAAAGGTGATTATATGAAAAAGGGTTTTTCAATAGTTGAAATAATGGTTGTACTTATAATAATGAGTATTCTCACCTATGTATTAGTTCCTAATTTATTAGCTTATCTTGAAAGAATAAAAGCTGATAAACTCGAACTTGATATTTTTGCGTTTAGAAAAGAAGCTACATTATTTTTTGAAAAAAATGGACATTGGCCAGGAAAACTTAATGATATTATGGCATCTGGAAGTGGAAAACTTTTATCACCGTGGAAAACTCCATATAAAGTGGAAGGACCTTTTATAACTGTTGAAGTTCCCAAAAAATCAAATGTTTATATGGGTTCTGCGAATGCTATTGAAGCTTCAAATGGCAAGCTTAAATTTTTATTAAAAGAAATATTTGTTATAGCTGAATACGGTAATATAACACATAAAATATTCCCGATAAAAATAAGTTCTAATTCACCATATACAAACGGCGCTGACATGATGACGCAGTTAACAAGACCAGGGTCATATCCGTCATATATGCTTTTTTATTTTACTTTTTCATCAATAGATAATTCAATGCATGCTATAATGTCTGTTAATAAACCTGGAGAAACTGGTCTTATATCAGATTATTCGCTTAATAAAGTATCTTTTGACAATATTAATCCGGTTTTTGTACTTTATAATTCATTTTATAATACAATTACGAAACAAATTTTTAAAAATACTATAACAAATACTTATTCAGGAGCAGTTTTTACAATGGATATGGAAAAAAGCTGGAATTTTAAATTTAATGTTGAAAATTTTTTATCTTCTGGAGATTGTTATATTGGATATCTTTCAGGTGATATAAAAAATATAAATAAATTTGGGAATTCTGGTGGTAGCGATGAGTATATAGGCAAGGAGATTGAATTTGCGTATTTTTATTAAAAAAGCTTTTTCTTTAGTAGAGATTATGATTGTTGTAGTTATTATTTCTATACTTGTAACTACTATGATGGCGAATTATTTTGGTATTTTAAATAAAGTAAAAGAAAAACAGCTTTTATCAGATCTTAATGCATTAAAAAAAGGCATAATTCAATTTAAAAGTCAATATGGGCATTGGCCAGAAGATCCAGCCGAAGTTGTAAATAAAGGTATTGTGCGTTGGGGAAATAAAAAATTCTATAAAACACTTATAAATAAATTTGGTTATCCTTATGTTATGAAAGAAAATATAACTGGAAATATTATTAGCACTCTATTTGCAGATAGTGTTGGTGGTACTCATGAAGTTAGCGTTGCATTTACACCACCATATAAAGCAGCAAGAACTCCAGAGACTTTTTTCTTTTCAGAATTTGAAAAAGATAGTTTTAAAGCAGATATTCCTCAAAATGAATTACCTTTTGCTACTTCAGAAGTTTATTATAATTCTGGAGCAGTTAATTCAGGGAGAGGAATTGAATTTAGAAACGGTTTTGCTAGATATTCAACAAGTTTAAGTAATTTCACAGTATTAACGATTGAATTTTGGGCTAAATTCACTTCAAATCTTCCAACAGGAACTATATTGCATTTAGCAGGTCAAGCTCCCGAAGATACTAGAGAAATAAGACTTTATTTTGAAACTGTAGCTGGAAACACTAATTTAAAAGTAGATCTTACTTCTTATCATGTCTCGGATAATTTTATAAACACTCAGGTAAGTAAATTTACTTATGCAAAAAATCTTTATTCTTTAACTAATGGAGATACGATTAATCAACCGGTTGGTGAAAAGAAAAAATGGTTTCATTTTGCAGTTGTATATGAATTTAATGAACAAGATTGGACTTCAACACTTTATCTTTATGTAAATGGTAAAGAAGAAGTTTTGACTTTGATAAATCCGGCAGTTTTTCCTTTAAATTATATTTATTCGCCATTAAAACTCAAAAATGATATTGTAATATGGAATCATGAAGTTGCAATAGGATACAATCAGTATAATATAAACGGATTACCCAAACTTCAAAATACTATATTAGATAATATTGCATTATCAAATAACAAAAAAACAGATATTGATTTATTACCATAAAATTATAATAAAAATGAGAGGATAATGTATGAAAATTGGTATAGCTGGATTGAAATATTCTGGAAAAACATCATTATTTAAATTACTTACAGGAATAGATGTTTCATTTGAAAAAGCTGAAGTTAATCGTGGAATAACAAAAGTTCCTGATACAAGAATTGATTTTTTATCAAGTATATATGAACCAAAAAAGACAACTTTTGCTCAATTAGAACTTGTTGATATCCCTGGAATAGATCCAGAAAATCATAATAATAGAAAATTTTTTGAAGATATTAGAAAAGTAGATCTTTTAATGGTAGTACTTAGAGATTTTGATTCAGAAATGTATCCAAATCCTATGAATTCAAATGATTATAAAAGAGATTATAATGTAATTCGAGATGAAATGATAATACAAGATCTCACTTTAGTTGAAAAACGACTTGAAAATGTTGAAAAACAAATAAAAAAACTAAAAACCAAAGATCTTGAAATAGAGCAAGGTTTATTAAAAAAAGCCTTAGACATTTTAAATAAAGGTGAATTTCTTACAAAAATGGAAATAAAAGAAGAAGAAGAACAATATGTCAGAACTTATGCTTTTTTTACATTAAAGATTTTACTTCCAGTTATCAATACATCAGAAGAAAACATTAATAAAGAATGTGATTTTCCAGCTTTTAGTGTACAAGTTGAATCTGAGATATCAGAACTTCCTGAAAGTGAAAGAGAAATGTTTTATGAAGAACTTGGCATAAAAGAACCTGCATTAAATAAAATCGTTAGACATGTTTATATAAAATCAGGTTTAATATCGTTTTTTACAGTCGGAAAAGATGAAGTTCGTGCATGGACAATTGACCAAGGTACAAACGCAAGAAAAGCAGCAGGTAAAATTCACTCTGATCTTGAAAAAGGTTTTATTAGAGCAGAAACTTGTTCTTATAGTGATTTTTTAGAGCATAAAGATTTAAATAAAGCAAAAAATGATAATAAAGTTAGAGTAGAAGGTAAAGAATACATTGTAAAAGATGGAGATATTTTAAATATTAGATTTAATGTGTAAATGGAGGAATAAGTGCTTGATCTTAAATTTATTAGAGAAAACAGTGATTTAGTAGAAAAAAGGCTAAAAACAAGAAAAAAAGATATTTCATTAAAAGAACTACTTGAAATGGATGAAAAAAGAAGAAATCTTCAAGGAATGCTTGATGAAAAAAAATCTCAAAGAAACACAATAAATAAAGAATTACCAAAGTCAGAAGATAAAAAAACTTTAATTGAAAAAATGAAAAAAATCAGTGAAGAAATCAAAGAAAGTGAAAAAGAAGAAATAGAACTTTCAAATAAAATTCAGCAAATCCTTTGGGAATTACCAAATATACCACACGAAAGCGTCAAAATATCCTATAATGAAGAAGATGCAGAAATTCTTTCAACATGGGGAAAAATTCCAGAATATGATTTTGAATTAAAAGATCATGTAGATTTAGGAATTGAAAAAAACATACTTGATTTTGAAAGAGCAGCAAAAATTGCAGGGTCAAGATTTGCTCTATATATAGATAAAGGAGCAAGACTTGAAAGAGCATTAATAAACTTTATGCTTGATGTACAGACAAAAGAACATGGTTATAAAGAATTTATGACACCATATCTAGTCAATGCAGATTCATTATTTACAACATCAAATTTACCAAAGTTTGAAGAAGATTTATTTAAAACACAGGACAATTTGTATTTATTACCAACATCAGAAGTAACACTAGTAAATATACATAGAGATGAAATACTCGAAGAAAATGATCTACCATTAAAATACACAGCATATACACCATGTTTTAGAAGAGAAGCAGGTTCTTATGGAAAAGATGTAAGAGGATTAATCAGAACACATCAATTTAACAAAGTAGAGTTAGTACAGTTTACAACCCCCGAAACTTCTTATGAAATACAACAAAAAATAGTAGAACATGCAGAAGAAATCTTAAAAAGATTAGGATTAAGTTACAGAAAAATAGCATTAGTAACCTCAGATATATCAAATGCATCAATAAAGACAATAGATATAGAAGTATGGGTACCAACACAAGGAAAATACAGAGAAGTAGCATCAATATCAAATTGCACAGATTTCCAAGCAAGAAGAGGAAATATCAAATACAGAGATAAAGAAGGAAAATTAAAATTTGTACATACATTAAACGGCTCAGGACTTGCAACATCAAGATTACTCCCAGCAATAATAGAAACATATCAAAAAAAAGATGGCAGTATTGAAATCCCTGAAGTGCTTAGAAAATACACAGGTTTTGATGCTATTTAAAAACAAATTGGGGTCAGGTCTTCGGAATTCGAATTCTTTTATTCGAAACTGATAATCTGATTGAAAATAACAAAGAATTATAGAATTTATCTGATAATAAGATTTTTTGGAAAATAAGGTTGTTTAAGTGTGAAATCAATAGGGGACAGGTTTTTAAGAATTCAAAACCCGAATTCCGAAGACCTGACCCCAAAGTTTTTTTAAAAACTATCTATTTGTTTTTTGGTTTTTGCTAATCCATCAAATTTTGTTCCATAAGTAAAATTAAGTTTTTTGTATTTTACATCATTGCTTGTTCCTGCAATTTCTGCTTCGTTTACACTCATTGTGATTTCTGCATAAGCTAGGTTGCCTAAGCTATATCTTATTCCAAGAGCATAAAACAATCCTTTTTCATCAAGTTTACCAAAAGTTAAATTGCTTGATTCGACTGAAGCTACTCCTAGTTTTAATACTGGTGTCATTGCATGCATTTTTGTTTTGAATAAAGGTTTTTTTATTGTTATGTATTTGTTCCAGAATCTAAAGTTTCCGGCAGAGTTACTAAGATCTCGGTCAAATTGATATTCTGTTCCTATTCCTATATCAAATCCTTTTAATTTGAGTAATGGAAATTCACTTGTTAAAGAAAATCCTGACTTTACATCTTGATCGACTGCTCCATCAATTTCTAGTTTTCCGTTTACATCTGCTGTTAGCTGATATAAATTACCGAATGCATAGGAATTTAAAGCAAGTGTAATGCATAAAACTACAAAAAACATTTTTTTCATGTAATTCTCCTTTATTTTGTTATGTGTTTCTTTACTTTTTCCAAAAGATCATTTATGTCAAATGGTTTTACTATGTAATCATCTGCTTTAGCTTGTTTTGCTAGATTTCTATATTTTTCTTCGGAAAAAGCTGATAAAATTATTACTGGTGTAAGTTTGTTTTTTTGTTTTATATTTTTACATATTTCAATTCCAGTTATTTCTGCCATTGAAATGTCAAGTATTGCAAGGGAAATTTCATTTTCTTCTATATATTTTATAGCGTTTTTTGAATTGCTTATTACATGGGTAGGAAGACTTGCTTCGTCAAATAGTTCTTTAAGAAAATTAATCATTTCTATTTGATCATCTACTACGAGTATTGGATTTATATTGTAGTTATTATTCTTTATATCGTTTAGATTATCTTGAGTATTTTGCTTAGATTCATTATTATTTGTTTTTATTCCTTTTTTTAAATCAAAATAAAAAGAAGTACCTATATTGCTTTTGCTTTCAATATTAGCAACTGATTCATGGAGATCAAGTATTTTTTTAACTATTGATAATCCAAGTCCCATTCCCTGAAAGTTTCTTGTTGTTGAGCTGTCTATCTGATAAAATCTGTCAAATATAACTTCTACTTTTTCGGCTGGTATTCCAATTCCATTATCTTTTACTTCAATATGTATATTTTCATTAGAATCACTTATTGTTATTTCAACAGGACTATCTTTTTGTGAGAATTTTATTGCATTATCAATTAAATTGATAAATACTTGTCTTATTTGCCTGCAATCAGCATATACAAAAACTTTTTTTGCAAATGAATTTAATTTTAATGGATTTCTGAATTTGTTTTTAGAATTAACTGTATCGAATATTTCTTCAACAAGCTCATTTATGTTGAAATTGTCAAGCTTGAGGCCTTTTTCTCCTAAATCTAATCGTGAGTAAGATAATAAAGTTTCAATAAGGCTTATAAGATGTTCAATATTTTTTTGTACTATATTTACATATTTATTTTGCTTTTCATTTAAAGAACCAGAGGCTCCTGATGATAACATTGAAATATATCCTTTTATAGATGCAAGCGGTGTTCTTAATTCATGGGATACATTTGATAGAAGATTAGTTTTCATTTCATCAAGTGATTTGAGATTATCATTTACAGTTTTTAATTCTCGATTAATCCTTTCAATTTCTTTTTGATATGCAATTCTTGTGGAAATATCTCTTGTTACTCCAATTGCTTCTAAAGCCATTGCGTTTTCGTCAAATATTACAGTAAGTGAAATTTCTGTCATAATAATATGTCCATCTTTATGATATTGCGGAAGCTGATATGTTTTATTGTAATAGAGATTTCTTGATTCTGGTTTTCCTTGTAGGGAAAGTATTTCATGAGCCATTCCCATAAAGATTTGCATAGATTCATGAGGGAATTTTTTTTCAAATGGAAGTTTTAAAGCTTCTTCTTGTGTTATTCCTTGTAGGTCAAATACTTTAGGGCTTACATAAGTGATTTTGAGATCAGGAGTCATTGTCCAGAATACATCACTTGAGTTTGTAACTAGATATTTATATTTTCTATCTGATTCAGAAAGTTTTTTTAATGTGTTTTGTAATTCATCTTTTGTTTTTTTGAGTAAAATTTCGCTTTTTTTTCTTTCATCAATATCTCTTGTTATACCTATAATGTTAGTTATTTGTGCATTTTCATCAAAAATAACAGTAGCTATTATTTCTGTCCATACAGTTTCTTTATTTGCTTTTATAAGCTCAGCTTCAAATCTTTTTACAATCTCAGCATTTTTATATTCTTTTTTACCTTCAAAATTTAATATAGTTTGATAGATTTTTAAAAATATTTCATTTGAAGTTTTTGTTGAAAAAACTTCCCAAGTTTTTCCAAGAATCTGTTCAGAACTATAACCTAAAAAAGAATTGATAAATTGATTTACATATTTAAATTTCATATTTTTATCAGCATACCATATTATATCAAGTGTATTTTGATTTATTGTATTGAAAAGTTTTTCATTATAAGATAATTCTTTTAATTTATATTCAAGTTTTTCTTGATAATTTTTATTTTTGTTAGTGTTATTTGAAGATTTTGCTAATTGATTAAAGAAAAAGGATAATAATGAATTTAATATTGGTATAACAGAAATGATTGATATTATCATAAAAATGACATCAAGATTTTCATAAGGAAGAATTTTTAAATTAAATTCTTTTAATAATGTAAAAATAGCAATTGGAAGTGAAATACAATAGATAAAACCGACAAATACTTTTGTTTTGAGATTAAAAATCAATTTATCTTTAATTAATAAAATTGTTATAAGAAAATTTCCTAATATTAATATAAAACTAATTATTATTTTATCAATTAAATTTTTAAATATATCAATTTTTATTATAGGTAATAAGGATATTTGACTTATTATAAATAAAGCTGAAATAACTAATAAAACTGTAATTAACTTTTTTTTATTTTTAAAAAATATAGCAGATATAAGCATTATTATAGTGGAAAATTCTAATATACCTAAATACAAAGGAATGTTTTTATATAAAAACTTAGATGGAATTATAATAATAATGAAAGCTATAGCGAGGTTTTTAAAATATCGATTATTGTTATTATTTACTATTGGTTTTATGCATAATAATAAAAAAACAAATGCAATAAAAAGAATTGCTTCATAAATTAGAACAAAATTATTTCCTTGATTTAAATATTTTAAATTAACAATAAATATATGGAATATTCCTATAAAAAAAGAAAAAAGGATAATTCCTTTTAAAAAAATGTCAATATTTTTATTAAGCAAATCTCTATTCATTTATATCCTTAATATAGACTGAAATTTTGTGTAGTAATTATAACAATTTTAAAGATATAAGTCAAAAATACCCAACTCTTTAACTTTATTTAATAATTTATGTTATAATAAATTGTAAAAATAAAAGTAACATTTTTTATATTATTTTAAGGAAGGTGTTATATGAAAAAAGATATAGTTTTATTACCGAGCCAATCAAAAAGATTAATTGCAAAAGCAATTTTACAATCTGAATATTTCACAAAAAGATTTTCAGAAAACAGTATTTATATAGCAAAAGGAAGTACAAATTCATATATTATTGAGGAGTTTTTAGGTAAAAAATTTGAAAAGAAAAAATTCACAACAGGAGTAGTTCTTCCAAATGATAAAACTTGGATTGATAATGAAAAACTTCCAGAATATGTTATAGATAAAGGTAAAATTGAAACAAAAGATTCAATAGATGAAATTGTTAATGAATTAGATTGTAACGATATTATTGTAAAAGGTGCAAATGCTATAAATTACGCAAAAAGTACTGCTGGGATATTTATAGGACATCCTCAAGCTGGAACAATATCAAAAATATTTCAAGCATATTTTGGAAGAAGAGTAAAACTTATTATACCAGTTGGACTTGAAAAAGAAGTATCATTTGATTTAGACGAAGTTTCAGAAATGATGTCTGAATCTGATTGTACGCCGGAAACTCCAAGATTGTTTTCTATAAGAACTGAGATATTTACAGAAATAGAAGCAATATCAACTTTAACTTCAGGGAAAGTCAGAGCTTATCACATTGGAACTGGTGGTATAAATGGTGCTCAAGGTGCTGTTAGACTTCTTCTTGACGGACCTAATGAAGAAGTTTTAAATATTGTAAAACTTAAAGAAAGACTTCCTGAAAAAGATGAGTTCTCAGAATAATGAATAATATTGTTATTACCGGTGGGGGCACTGGTGGGCATACTTTTGCAGCTATTGCTATTGTTGAAAGATTAAAGGAGAAATTTAATGATATTTCTATTATATATATAGGTTCTAAAAATGGGCTTGAAAAAAATACTTGTGAAAAAATCGAATATATAGATTATAAAGAAATATCGACTGGAAAATTTAGAAGAGATTTTGATTTTAGGAATTTTTTTGATTTTTTTCGGTTTTTAAAAGGTATTTTAGGAGCTTGGAAAATTCTTGGTGAAAAAAATTTTAATTTTGTTCTTTCAACAGGTGGTTTTGTAAGTTTGCCAGTTGTAATTGCTGCTTATTTAAAAAAAACTCCTGTTATTGTACATGAACAAACTTCAATTCCAGGTCTTGCAAATAAAATTGCTTTTAAACTTTCAAAAAAAATACTTTTAAGCTATAAAATTGATGGAATATCCAATATGAATTCAAAAACTGTTCTTTTTGGAAATCCTGTAAGACGACTTGTGAGTTATGGTTTTAACAATTGGATTAATAAAAATACTAAACAAAAATCAGATAAACCAATACTTTTTGTAACTGCTGGTGCAAATGGAAGTTTAATTTTTAATAATTTTGTATTTGAAAATATAAAATGGCTTAAAAATAATTTTTTTGTAATATTACAATCTGGAAAACATATTACAAATGTTGAATTTATTGAAAAAATGAAAATTGAAAAAAAAGAATTTCCTAATATTATTTATGATTTTATAGAAGCAGAGGTTTTAGGTGAAATTTATGCCCAAGAACCAATACTACTTGCAAGATCTGGAGCTGGTACTATTACTGATATAATTAATTTTAAATTAGCTTCAATTTTAATTCCTTTAAAAAATTCTGCTGGAAATGAACAACTTTTTAATGCTAATATACTTTTTAAGCATGGAGCTTCTTTAATTATCGAAGAACATGATTTTAAAAGTGATAAAGTTAGGCAAGCTCTTTTAAATGCAGCTATTAACTGTAAAAAGATTAAAAATGCTCTTGAAAAATTCCCAAGTTTTAAAGATTCTAACATTGAAATGGTATTTTCTGAATTTTTTATTTAAAAAAATTTGACAAACATACCCGAATTCTTGTAATTTATTAATTTAATTGACAAACTATTATTTATATTGTTTAATTATACAAACAATTTACTAAAATAAATATAGAAGGAGAGCGACTGAATGCCTAGTGTAAAGAAAAAGAGAAAATCAAAAATCAATAAGCACAAAAGATCTAAAAAAAGAAGAGCTAACAGACATAAAAAGAGAAAATCATAACCTGAAGATTTTACTTAAAATTCAAAAAAATGGAGTGTTCTAATGAATAAGATTAATATTCCTGAAGCTTTGAAAGTTAAAGAACATGGGGATTTTCACAGTGAATTCCTGCTTGAACCTTTAAGAAAAGGTTATGGCGAAACTATGGGTAATTTTATGAAAGATCTCCTTGTAAACGAACTTCAAGGATATTCAGCTGTAAGCATATTATTCACTACTATGGATAAGAAAACTAGAAAAATATCCGGAACAGAAGAACAGGTAGTTGACATTGTAATGAATGTTAAAAATATTATCTGTAGAATTAATGGTGCTGATGAATATACCAAAAAAGTATCGTTCAAGGGTGCAAAGAATGTAAAAGCTGGAGATTTAGCTGATAGTACTTTGGAAGTTTTTAACAAAGACCTTCATCTTTTCCAGGTTACATCTGACTTTGAAGCGGAGATAACTTTCAAAAAAGGAAATGGTTATATTTTAAGTTATGAACACAAAAAAGAACCTAAAGTTCCTTTTAACAAGTTCTATATAGACTCTTTCTTTTCACCTATAACTCTTGTGGAAATGGATGTAAGCCAGATTAGAGTCGGCGGTCATATGAATTTTGAAAGACTTACTCTTGAAATAAAAACAAATGGAACTGTAAAACCTAAAGAAGCTGTAAAAAGCATTTCAGATGTCGTAAAAGACAGACTTGAAATCTTTTCTGAAAAAAGAGAAAGAAAAGTTTATCAGGAAGTAATTCTAGAAAAAGAAGAAGAAGCTGATTATTTTGAAGAAGATGAAGAAGAAGAAGAAATTGTTGAAAAAAAGGAAAATATTGTTGTTGAAGAAATTCTTGTTATGGAACTAGAATTATCTCAGAGGGCAAAGAATTGTCTGAAAAATTTCCCTTATAAAAAACTTGTAGATTTTACAAGAGTATCAGCCGATGAATTAATGCGACTTAAAAACTTTGGTCAAAAAACATTGGATGAAATCAGAGAAAAACTATCAGATCATGGTTTAACTTTAAAAGGTGAGACACTTGATTAATGCGAAAACTTTTTAGCATTTTAGTAATAATTTTATCTATAATTAATGTATATAGTTCAGAAAAAAATCTTGGCAGGGTCACATTTATAGCTGGCGACCCTGCTGTTATTAATTCTACTGGTCAATATATTCATTTAAGACCTGAAATAGAATTTTCTAATCATTCAAAATTCAAAACTGTAAAAGATGAAAAAATTGAGATATTTATTCCTGATATTGCTTTAATTAGAGTTAAGGAAAATACTCAATTTTTATTAAGATATGTAGGCGATGAACTACAACTTATAATAGAATTTGGTCATATATGGTTTAAAGTAATAAGTAAAGTTTCTGTTCGTTGGAAGGGTTATCAAGTAAAATCAACACAAGGACTTTTTACAACTGAAACATTAGTAAATGATATGTTAAAAGTATCATGTATTGATGGGAAAACTGATTTATATGAAGCTTCTGATTTTAAAACTACACTTACCTCGACAGAAAGAGCTTTTATATCATCAAATAATACAATAGATGAAGTTAATTTTTCAATAAATTCTGAAAATATTAAATGGATGGATTTTAAAAATATAAGACCTGGTATAACTAAAGATGCTCAGGGAAAAGCTGTGTATGCAAATGATAGCGATTTTATATTACCACCAGGAGCTGATGAAGAGCTTTTAATATATAAACCTGACAAAGTTTCGACAACTCAAGGTAAAAACACTATTGTTATTGATTTTATTTCACCAAGAGAAAATATGGTCAATATTGGTAAACATTTAAGGGTGGCTGGTAAGATAAATACAATAATGGTTAATAGTCTTGAAATATATGTTGATGATAAGTTTTTGGGTAATATTGATATTAAAAATTTTATGTTTGATAAAACATTTGAAATAGAAAATCCTCATAGAGCAAGATTTCTTGATGTAGTAGCTAAAGATGTATATGGTAATAAAGCTGTGTTTACAAGAAAGTTAGTTCCTGATACAAAACCTCCAATAATTACTGTTGTACCTCCATTTAATGTTAGAAAAACTCAATTTTTTAGAGGTTATATAGAAGATTTGACTGTTAATATTGTAAATGTAACTTTAAATAAAGGAACTATATTTGAAGAAAATTTTAATTTAAAAGTTGTTAATGGTTATTTTGAATTTAAAATGACTACCGATTCAGCTCAATCAGATGCAGTACTTATAAGATATGGTGCAAATTTTGTTCAGTTAAATGCAGTAGATGAATTTGGAAATGTTGGTACTTTAAAATACAAATTTTTTATAAACAAAGACAAAACAACAGCTTTGTTTGATAAATAATTTGAAGCAGTATATGAAACGTATAAGAGCAGTATGTGAAGCGTGACAGATAGAGCGTAAGATAGTGAAAGAGTGAAATAGTAAAGTGGTAGAAGCTTTAAACCCATTTCGCTAAAAAATGTTCATCGAACATTTTGATTCACCATCTCGCTATTTCGCAGATTCTAAATGATAAAATCTAAAGGTTTCAAAATCTCTTATTTTAATTAAAAACTGTTTCATATCATCAGGGAATGGTGCTGTAATTTTAATTTGTTGTTTTAAAAAAGGATGTTTAAATCTTAATCTTAAACAATGTAAAAAACATCTTTGAGCAATTTTTGAACTCATTCCATCGTATTGATAATCTCCAATAATAGGTCTAAAATAATGCTTAAAATGAACTCTTATCTGATGTGTTCTACCTGTTGGAAGATTTACTATAACAAAAGAAAATTGTTTATTTGATATTGCTTTTCTCCATATCGTTATACTTTCTTTACCATGAGGACAACAATATGTATTTGGCATATTTCTAATAAGTGGATAATCTATTATTCCGCTTGTAAATGGTATTGCTGGAATTATAGCTGAGTATTTTTTTGAATGATTTTTAAATATAAAATTATGTGCAAGTCTATTTTTGGCAATTATAAGTATACCGGTTGCATCTTTGTCTAATCTATTTACAAATCTTAATTTATGTTTTTGATTAGTTTTAATATAATAATGATTTATATAAGAAGCTATGCAAGGTTTGTTATTTGAAGCTGTAAAAAAAAGTATTTCTCCCGCTGGTTTGTTTAAAATTAAAAAAAAATCATCTTCATAAAGTATTTCTAACTCTTTTTCAATTGGATCATAATTTGATAGTTCATTATCATATATATTTGCAGAGATTTGTTCGCCAGATTTTACAAATCTATTATGATACAAGATTTTACCATCTGTAATATTTTTTAAAAGTCCGTTTTTAAGTAAAAAATTAACAACATTTACACTAAATATTTTAGTATCAAGAAGAGCATCTCTAACTGATGCTTTTTTAAAAAAAGTTCCATAAACAAAACCTTTTTTGTATTCTAATTTTATAGTATTATCTTGATATAAATACTTCATAGCATAGTTTCATTGTATTCTAATTTAACTTCTTGAACAAGTTCACGCAATTTGTTGATTTCGTCAATATTTTCAATAAGAGTATTAAGAACTTTTTTGTCGATTTTCCCATTATCTGCAAGACTTTTTAAGATTTTAATAGCACTTTCTAATTTCATACCTTTTCTATAGGGTCTATCCTCTGCTAATGCTACAAATATATCGCTAACTGCCATTATTCTACATCCTAATGATAATTCGTTTGCTTTTTTATGAAAAGGATAACCTAATCCATCGAGTTTTTCATGATGAAAAGCTGCCCATTCGTTAATTTTTTCAAATCCACTGATTTTTGAAAGCACTTTATATGTATAATAAGTATGGGATTTTATTATATTAACTTCATGTTTATCAAGTCCTGATGGTTTATCTAAAATTTCTAGAGGAATTGCAAGTTTGCCAATATCATGAACAAATCCAGCAATCTGAAGGAGTTTGCAATCTTCTGTTGAAAAGTTTATATATGAACCAAGTAATGCAGCAACGGTAGATACACCTTTGGAATGTATTGCTGTAAATGGAGATCTAAAATCTATAAATCTCCGGAAAAGTTCAGTTGCATCAAAGAGTTCTTCAGTATTAAGAGTTTTTGTAATTAGATTTTCTGATTTTAATGAATCTATATAATAATCTGAGTTTAATATATCAAACCAAAAATTTTCTTTTTTACTTTCTTTAATAAAAACATCAACAAGTTTTGGATTGAACATTTTACTACTTTGAGAAAGAATTATATCATTGATTTCAGGAACTTGATCAAGTATTGATTTAGAATCTTTTACAAGTATTGAAATTCTATCTGCTAAATGTATTATATGTGAAAAACTATGTGTATTTTGGGTTGTTTCATCCCATCTAACATGATGATCTTTAATTATTTTAGCTTCTTCTAATAAAAGGTTTGAAGTTTTTAGTAATTTATAACCTTTTTGTGCATGTTCATGAGAATTTTCAAAATGAAAATTAAATCTTTCGCTACTTTTAGTAGTATTATAAACAATTGAACCACAGTCGTGTAATAAAGCTGATATAAATATTTGAGCTTTTTCTTCGTTTGAATGATTTAATCCTTCTGAAATTTTCATTGCAATAACTGCAACTTTATTATGATGATTGCGTATTTTAGCAGATGCAAGTTCAATAGCTTCAGATAGAGCAAAAACCATATCTTGTAGACAAATTTTCATTTTATACATAAATAAATCTTATCAAAATAGTAGTATTAAATCAATAATTTTTGGTTTTTAAGAATTGAATAAAAAAAACCTTGACATAATACTTAAGAGGTTTATAATTTGAGTGACCAAAGAAAAAGGGTTGAAAATAAAGAAATTTATGAATCTTGACTTAGATTTAAAAAAATTTTTTGAAAAAATGCCTAAGACAATATTTAGTAAGAATATTGTCCTATTTTTTTATTCCAGAGATTCAATATTTCCTGTTAAATATTGTTCCAAGATGATTTCTTCTGAAAGAAATATTCCTTTAGTAATTAGAGATATTTCAGATATGGATGCTTTAACTGTCATAGATTTCATTTCAGGAGATGGTTTTTTTCATGAAGAAAAAGTTTTTTGTCTTTCAGGAATTGATAATCTTAATAAAAAAAACAAAGATAAATTACTTGTTTATTTAAAAAAAGATCAGGTTAATACAATTTTAATTCATACTAACAAATGGCCTTTTCAAAAAGCAGAAGGTAAACAATTCTTTAATTTAGCTTTGTTTGATATTCCAAATTGGTTTTTTAGAAAAATTGTTGCAGAAAGATTCAATGAATTTGGAATTGTAGAAAATGATATTCTTATTGAAAAAATAATTGAAGAAATTTATGCAAAAGATCTTGATCTTCTTTATCTTCAAATTGATAAACTCTGTCTTTTTCTTATTGATAAAAAAGATCTTTCATTAATTGATTCTGATACTATCAAACAAGCTATTTTAGGAAGAGAAGTTAATAGTTTTGATATGCTTAATAATCTTTTGAGGTTTGTTTTGACTTGCGAAATAAATAATGCTGTATCTGTTTGGAACTTAGTTTTAGATTATATGGAACCTATTGCAATAATTTCTTATTTAATTAAAAATATAAGGGTTTTTTCTGAGTTTTTTAATTTATATGGTAAAAATCAGTTTTTTGATGATTTTGTTGATAAATATTCTTCTAATACTAAAAAAAACTTTGCTGTATTCAATAAAGATAAAACTGATTTAAAAAAATCAATTGTAGAAATACTTCCAATTGTTGGAAAGTCATTTATTGATGAATTAAAAACAACTGATATAATAAGTGATTTTTCTTATTTATGTTCAGTAGTTAGAAAACCTTATCTTGAAAAACTTTTTGGCAAAATTATACAACTTGATGGAGAATTCAAAACAGGACTTATAAAAACTCCAGAAGATATTTTTTTATTATTAATGGGGGAAATGAAAAATGCAAATACTTGATGGAAAAGTTACAGCTAAAAAAATAAGACAAGATCTTAAACAAAAAATTGCAGAACTTACAAAAAAACCTGGTCTAGCAGTTGTTATTGTTGGTGATAATAAAGCTTCAGAACAATATGTAAATATGAAAAAAAAAGCTTGTGAAAATACTGGAATAGTTTCATTTTCTCATGTTCTTGGACAAAAAACTACTCAAAATGAGTTAATTAAACTTATAGATAAATTGAATAATGATGATAGTGTTGATGGAATACTTGTGCAACTTCCGCTTCCTGAACATATCAATGAGGATTTAATTCTTGAAAGAATTTTTCCTTCAAAAGATGTAGATGGGTTTCATCCTGTAAATGTTGGAAAACTTCTTCAAAATAAACCTTGTTTTAAATCTTGTACTCCATTTGGAATTATAAAACTTCTTGAAGAATATAATATTGAAATATCTGGTAAAAGAGTTGCTGTTCTTGGAAGGTCTAATATTGTTGGAAAACCAATGGCAATTATGTTAATTCATAAAAATGCAACTGTAACTGTCTGCCATTCAAAAACTACAAATATTAAAGAAATTTGCCGAAATTCTGATATAATAATTAGTGCAATTGGAAAAGCAAATTTTGTAAAGGAAGATATGGTTAAAGAAAAAGCTGTAATTGTTGATGTTGGTACTAACTTTATAAATGGGAAATTATGTGGTGATGTGGATTTTGAAAATGTTATAAATAAAGTTTCATATATAACACCAGTTCCGGGTGGAGTTGGTCCAATGACTATTGCAACATTGCTTTATAATACTTATGAAGCATATAAAATAAATAAAGGGTGTGTTTAGTTTTATTAATAAAAAAAAAGGAATATAGCATTATTCCTGAATTGGGAGACTTTAAAAATGGGAAAGAAAATAAGTTTCTATGAAAAATGGTGTAAAGGTTGCGGTATTTGTGCTGCATTTTGTCCAAAAAAATGTATTACTATGGATGAGAATACTAATAAACCTGTTTGGAATGAGGATGAATGTATTCAATGTGGTTTTTGTGAACTTAGATGTCCTGATTTTGCAATTGTAGTAAAGAAAAAAGGTGAAAAATAAAGGGGTATAATATGATAAAATTATTACAGGGAAATGAAGCATGTGCTTATGCTGCACTTGCAGCAGGAGTAAGATTTTTTGCAGGTTATCCTATTACTCCATCAACAGAGATTGCAGAGATAATGTCTATGGAACTTCCAAAAAGAGGTGGTAAATTTATACAGATGGAAGATGAATTAGCATCAATGGCAGCTATTATAGGTGGTTCTCTTGGTGGATTAAAATCAATGACTGCAACAAGTGGTCCTGGTTTATCTTTAATGCAGGAAAACATTGGTTATGCATCTATTACAGAAACTCCAACTCTTATTGTTAATGTTCAAAGAGGTGGTCCTTCAACAGGACTTCCGACAATGCCATCACAAAGTGATATAATGGCTGCAAAATGGGGTTCTCACGGAGATCATCCTATAATAGTAACCTATCCACATACTGTTCCTGAAATATATAATGAAACAATAAGAAGTGTTTATCTTTCAGAAAAATACAGAGTTCCAGTTATTCTTTTATTAGATGAAGTAATTGGTCACATGAGAGAAAAAATAGAAATTCCAGATGAAAATACTATTGAAAAATTTGACAGAAAAGTTCCAACTGTTCCAAATGATTGGTTTTTTCCTTTTGAAGGTAATCTTGAAGGAGTTCCACCATTTGCATCATTTGGAGAAGGTTATAGATATCATGTAACCGGACTTGTTCATGATGTTGATGGTTTTCCAACAAGTAAACATTCTCAAATTGAAAGATTTATGAATAGATTAATTGGCAAGATTGATAATAATGTTAATGATATACTTAAATGGGAAGAATACAACATGGAAGATGCAGAATATGCAATACTTGCTGCAGGATGCATTGCAAGAACTGCAAGAGATACTATAAAGGTTTTGAGAGAAAAAGGCATTAAAATCGGGTTAATAAGACCAGTTACAATATGGCCATTTATGGAACAACCTCTTATAAATGCTACTAAAAAAATTAAAAAACTTTTTGTTCCTGAATTGAATTTAGGTATGCTTTCACTTGAGGCAAATCGTGTTTTGAAAGGCAAGTTGGAAGTTTGTCCATATAATAAGATTAATGGTGAGATTATTTATCCATCTGAACTTGAAAAGTTCATAGAGGAGGAAATATGATAGAGCAGAGTGTTGTTCATAAATATTTAAGGAAAAACAAAAAATTCCCTCATATATGGTGTCCAGGTTGCGGACATGGTGTAATAATGGGTTCTCTCTTAAGAGCTATTGATAAAATGGGAGTTGATAGAAATAATGTTGCTGTAATATCTGGAATAGGATGTTCTTCAAGAACTCCGACTTATCTTGATTTTAATACTTTACATACAACTCATGGTAGAGCATTAGCTTTTGCAACAGGTGTAAAACTCGCAAGACCTGATATGCTTGTTATTGTAGTGATGGGCGATGGAGATGCAGTGGGAATTGGTGGAAATCATTTTATTCATGCTGCAAGAAGAAATATGGATCTTAAAGTTGTTGTTTATAACAATAATATATATGGTATGACAGGTGGACAGGCTTCTCCAACTACTCCATCAGGTAAAAAAGCTACAACTGCTAGATATGGGAATATTGAAAGAAGTTTTGATATATGCGATCTTGCTCGTTCAACTGGTGCAAATTATGTTGCTCGTGCTACTTCATATCATGTTAAACAGCTTGAAAACTATATTTATAAATCATTTAATAAAAAAGGTTTTACAGTCGTTGAAGCAGTTACTCATTGTCCTACAACTTATGGAAGACTTAATAGTCTTAAAGAACCAGTTGCTGGAATGGAATTTCAAAAAAATAATTTTATTATGAAAAATCTTTGGGATAAATTAAGTGATGAAGAAAAACAGGTAAAATTTCCTATGGGTGAGTTTGTTGATGTTGATAAAGAAGGTTTTGTAACAAAATACTTGAATTTAATAGAATCAGTAAGGCAGGGTGATTAATATGAAAAAGAAAAGAGTAGAAATAAGATTAAGTGGTTCAGGTGGACAGGGATTAATTTTAGGCGGAGTTATTCTTGCAGAAGCTGCTGCAATCTATGATGGTAAAAATGCTACTCAAAGCCAGTCTTATGGACCAGAAGCAAGAGGTGGAGCTAGTAAATCTGAAGTTATAATAAGTGATGAAGAAATACTTTTTCCAAAGACAGAAAATATAGATGTTTTACTATGTCTTACTCAACAATCCTGTGATTCTTATGTATGTGGACTTGAAAAGGATAGATTACTTGTTGTTGATTCTTTTTATGTAAAATCACTTCCAAAAGATTATACAAATGTAATTTCAATTCCATTTACTGAAATTGCAAGAGATGAATTTAAAACTCCTATGGTAGTTAATATAATCGCAATAGGAGCAATTTCTGAAATGACAGGTTCTGTAAGCAAGCAAGCTATGGAAAAAGCAGTTTTAAGCCGAGTTCCAAAAGGAACAGAAGAACTTAATAAAAAAGCATTGCATAGAGGTATAGAATTAGCTAAACAATATAAAAAATAAAATTTTTATTAAAAAAAGCGTGCATGTTTAATTTTTGTACGCTTTTTTTATTTAAAGTAAATGTGATAAAATGTATTAATTGATTTTTGCTGGAGGATTTATGAATAGGTTTTATATAATATTATATTTACTTTTTTTTGTATTTGGAACATTTTCATTAAATATTGGAGTTAGTATTCCACCAGAGAAGTATTTTATCGAAAAAATTGCAGGAAATGAAGTTAATAATATTATTGTAATAATTAAGCCTGGAATGTCTGCTCATAATTTTGAAATAACTCCAAAACAACTTGTAAATTTATCAAAAGCAGATATTTATTTTGCAATTGGATTAGAGTTTGAAAATATTTTAATTAGTAAAATTAAAAATATTAATAAAAATATTTTTATTTGTGATTTATCTGAAGAAATTGAAAAAATAAATATGAAAAATCATTTTCATCATAATGAAGATGAGGATTTTGTCAATAAAATTAAAGATCCACACATATGGCTTTCAGTTAATAATGTTCAAAAAATGTCTCAAAAAATTTTAAAAATACTTATACAAAAATATCCTAATAAAAAGTCAATTTTTTTAAAAAATTACAATGATTTTATTTTACATACAGTAAATATTGATTTTAAAATAAAAACAATTCTTAATAAAAATATATTAAATAGAAATTTTATTGTATTTCACCCTTCATGGGGATATTTTGCTAAAGATTATAATTTAAATCAAATTCCAATTGAAATAGAAGGTAAAGAACCAAATGCTTCAGAACTTAAAGAAATTCTTGATATTTCACGAGAATTACATATTTCTACCGTGTTTGTTGAACCATATCATCAGTCAAATTCTCCAAAAGTAATAGCTGAATTTTTAAAAGCTAAAATTAGGCAAATATATCCACTTGCAGAAAAATGGGATGAAAATCTTATTGAAGTTGCTCAAAAAATAAGGGAAAGTGTTGAAAAATGAATAGAGAAATTTTAATTGAAGTAATAAATCTTGATTTTGCCTATGAAAAAGAACTTGTTCTTAATAATATTAATTTCACAATTAAAAAAGGTGATTTTCACGCTTTAATCGGTCCAAACGGTGGAGGAAAATCAACTTTAATAAAAATAATACTTGGATTATTAAAACCTGTAAATGGAAGTGTAAAACTTTTTGACGGAAAAATTCATGATAATATAAATAAAGTTGGATATATACCGCAAAACATTAGAGATGAAAATTTTCCAGTTACAGTTTTAGATGTATTAAAAATGGGTTTTGATATTAAAAGAGATTATGCTACAAATTTATCTATTTTAGAAGAAGTAATAAATCAACTTAAATTAGAATTGTTAATAAATAAACAGATTTCAGAGCTTTCTGGCGGTCAAAGACAAAGAGTTTTTATTGGTAGAGCATTAACAGGTAAACCTGAATTACTTTTACTTGATGAACCAACATCAAGCATTGATACAGAAGGACAAACAAAAATATATAAAATACTTAAAGAATTAAATAAAAAAATAACAATAATTGTTGTAAGCCATGACCTTAATGTTATTGTAAAATATGCAAATTCTATAAGTGTTGTTAATAAAACAGCTTGTTATCATAATAAACCAGTTCTTACAAAAGAAATTATGGATGTTTATTATCAATGTCCATTTGAAATATTAACCCAAAGCATTAAGGAAATATAATATATGACAGAATTATTTGAATTTTTTCAATATGAATTTATTAGAAATGCATTTTTTACATTAATAATATTAAGCATTCCTCTTGGTATAATTGGAACACTTATTGTTATAAATAGATTAGTATTTTCAGCTGAAGGAATTGCTCATACTGCTTTTGGAGGAATTGGTTTATCATTATATTTTGGTCAATCACCATTTTTAGGTGCTAGTTTATTTAGTATAATTATGGCATTGTTTTTAGGAGCTTTATCAAGCGAAAAAAAAGAAAGAAGCGATTCGCTTATTGGTGTTATAATGGCAGTAAGCATGGCAATTGGTATAATTTTTATTAATTTAACACCAGGTTATAAATCAGAACCAATGACATATTTATTTGGAAATATTCTAACAGTTGCAAAATCTGATATAATATATTCAATAATATTTGCCCTTATATGTTTGTTGTATATTAGTGTTTATTATAGGAAAATACTTTTAGTTTCTTATGATCCATCTTATGCTTTATCAAAAGCAATAAATGTTAAATTACATAATATGATTTTCTTTTTAGCTATAGCGATAACCGTGCTTTTTGTGATTAAAATAGCAGGACTTATAATGCTAATTGCTTTAATAAGTATTCCAGCTTATATTATGGAAAAATATTCAAAAAATCTCAAAAAAATGATTATTAATTCAATAATATTTACTCTTTTTATATCAATAATTGGATTTTTATTATCTTTAAAATTAAATATTTCATCAGGTGGAGCTATTGTCATAATTGGAGGAATATTTTTTTTATTAGATAAAATCAAATTTACTATTTGTAAAAGAGTTTAAAAAAAGTTGAAATGTCAAAATGTTAAGTTGAATTTTTTGCCTTTTTGTATACCTATGATGTAATATTTATATAAAGTTTAAAATAGAGTTTTATTGGGAGATACTATGTATAAAGTGGCTGATTTATTTGCTGGAGTGGGTGGAGTAGCATTAGCATTTAAAAATGCAGGGTTTAGTATTTCTTGGGCAAATGAATTTGACAAAGATGCATGTAAAACTTACAAAACAAATTTTTCTCATACTCTGCTTGAACAAGATATAAGAAGTATAAATATTAATCAGTTACCAAAAATAGAAGTAATTACTGCTGGATTTCCTTGTCAGCCTTTTTCAATTTCAGGATATAGAAAAGGATTTGAGGATAAAAGAGGAAATCTGTTTTTTGAAATATTAAAATTTATTGATTTTTTTAAACCAAAATGTGTTTTTTTAGAAAATGTAAAAAATTTAAAAACTCATGATAATGGAAGAACTTTTAAAACAATTATATCTGAGTTATGTAATAGAAATTATTTTTCAAAAAGTATGGTTTTGAACACATGCGATTATTCAGATATACCTCAAAATAGAGAGCGTATATATATAGTTGCTTTTTGTGATAAAAAATTAGCAGATAATTTTAGTTTTCCAGAAAAAAGTAATAATTTGAGAAATATTGAATCTTTTTTTGAAAGTAATGTTGAGGATAAATATTATTATTACAATTCAAAATATTATGAAATTTTAAAAAAAGAAATGAATAATAAAAACACTTTTTATCAATGGAGAAGAGTTTATTTAAGAGAAAACAAAAATGGATTATGTCCTACATTAACAGCTAATATGGGAACAGGTGGACATAATGTTCCTCTTATTTTAGATGAAAAAGATATAAGAAAATTAACACCGAGAGAATGTTTTAGATTACAAGGATTTCCAGATAGTTTTATTTTACCAGATATTTCTAATTCATCATTATATAAACAAGCTGGAAACAGTGTTACAATTCCAGTTATAAAAAAAATAGCATATAAAATATTAGAAAGTTTAAATTATCAAAAAAATTCATTGAATAATGAAACATACAATGAAAACACAGGTTTTTAAAATGTTTTTAATAAAACAAAATGAAGAAAAAAAAGAAAAATATAAAAAACTTTTAAAACTTATGTGTTTATTAAGTAATCTTTTTTCAGAAGGTTCTTCAATACCTTTTTTGCATTATAGAGTTGCAGAAAATTTATTCTGCAATGTTTTTAACGCTGAAAATTTAGCAAGGTCAGATGTTTCAATTGATGCAAAAAAAGATAAATTAGGTTTTGGTATAAAAACATTTCTTCATAAAAATGGAAATTGTTTAGAAAAAATAGCTGAGTTTAACAGAGAAAGAAAAACTATTAAAGAATTAGAAAATAATCGCTTAAAAATGATTAAGAAAATTTCTTTTTTTAGAAATAGAAGAATTGAATCTACAAAACAAATGTTTGATGTTGATAATTTAATCTATCATTGCATTACAAGAGATATAAAAAAAATCAAAATTTATGAAACCCAAATGGAAATGATAAATATTGAAAAAATAAAATTAGATAATAAAAAAAGAGTTAATAATACTATTTCTTTTAATGATGGAATTAATGAATATTCATTTAATATGTCTAAAAGCACATTATATAAAAGATTTTTAATTAATCCAATAGAAGAATTTGATGTTGATATATTAAAGAATCCATTTGAAATGTTTGAAATGTTATTTGTTTCAGAAATTGATACTCAAATGAAGTTAGAAGAAGAAAAGGATTTTGTTATACTTCCTTTGTATTCACCAATAAAAGAGAAATTTGTACAGATAAAATCTGGTTTGAATCAATGGAATGCTCGAGGTAGAAAAAGAAACCCAGATGAAGTTTATATATCAATCCCATCATTTATTCATAAACATAAACCAGGTTTTTTTCCTGGAAGAAATACAAACTTTAATTTGAATTTGCCTAATAATAAAAACATTTCAGCAAAAATTTGCCAAGATAACGATAAAGCTTTAATGAGTAATCCAAATTCAGATCTAGGAAAATGGATTTTAAGAGATATTTTGAAAGTTAAAGAAGGTGAGCTTGTAACATATGATAAGTTGTTTGAAATCGGAATAGATTCAGTTGAAATTGTTAAAAACTCAGATTTAAATTTTTCAATAAATTTCAAAAAAATTGGTAGTTATGAAAACTTTTCTAAAATGTTTTTATCAAAGTAAATATAAAAAATCAAAAACAGATCCCGGCTCAGAATCGTACCGGGATGACATTTTTTTATATGAAATTTCCTTTGGCATGACATTATATTGATTTTTGTTTATTTAATCAGAAGACTCAATTAACAAAGTAACTATTGAGCTAAAAGATTTTGATTGTATAAATCAAAGAAAATTAATTAAAAGGAACTATAGAGACTGTTACGAAGTATGCAATACATGGATGTATTGCAAAGTCGAACATCGTAAGAGGGAATTTTATAGGACTTAAAATTTCATGTGGTCCGATTAATTAATATTTCTTTGATAGAATTAGGAAAGATAAATCTGTTTTTGATGCTTTTTATTAAAAAGAAAATTGATAATATAAAAAATCAAAAATAGATCCCGGCTCAGAATCGTACCGGGATGACAAAAATTATAGAACCATCCAAGGATGACAATGATAAAAAAAGTTAGTGAGTTTAAGGAGTTGAGTTTTAAAAAAAACTGCCAATAGTGAAGTGGTAAATACAGTTAGCACAAATTTATCATAAAATGATAAATTTGCTAGTTAGCGGTTTGGAAAAGCCAACCTAGTTAGCACTCGCTTCGCTCGTTAGTAAAGACCTTTCGGTCTAGTTTAAAAACCTCACTAAAAAAGCAATAGCTTTTTTTCGTTATTATCTTCAACCCACAACGCACAAACCACAAACCACCACCCTCAACTCTCAACCTTTTTAATTATCTATTTCTGAAATCCGCCAAAAAATCCATTATATATTTGACAGAAAAGATAATTACCACCACCTCTTCTGCTAAGATGTATATCAACAGTATGAGGAGTGTACATATATAAAGAATAAGTTGCTTCGTTTTTACAATTTATCCATTCAGTACCGTAATTAACTCTTTTTCTAGCTCCATTTTGAGTAACATTTTTGGATATTCCATCATCATACCATCTTTTGAAAATCCTTATTGCTGACGCTAATTGATTTTCAAGTCCTTTATAAGCAGGATTATGATATCCATTATCAGGACAGCCAACACCCATTGCCCAGTCTAATTTACTTTGAGAAATAGTTGTTCTTGAAATAAGACTTTGTTCTTTTTGTGCAGTTGCAAGTATTACTTTTGGATTAATTCCATATTGTCTACATACATTTGAAATTATATCAGATGGTTTTTGTCCTCTATAAGTGTTTTTTAAACCAGAGTTTTTACTTTCAAAAAACTGTTGTATAGCACTTGCTGTCATAGTTGTTGTATCAGTAAATTCTCCGTTTTCAATAATTCTTGTAAAATCAATTTGTGTTGATAAATTACCAGAATATGCTCCGGTTCCGTTATCTTCATTTGAACCTGCTGTGTTATTAGAATCTGCTGCATTTGAACCTGTTACTGTAGCAGTATAAGAATTATCTGTATTTGTTGAACCTGCTGAAAAAGATGATGATATTTTAGGCGCATTATTTGAACCTTCAAGAAACATTTCATTTATCATAAGAAATATAATATAAAATTTCTTAGCAGTATCATCTTCTTCTAAAAACATAGTTATATACTGAATTACTTTGCTTACTTTATTAAGTGTATTAATTATATTTTGAGTGTTTTCTGGTGAAAAGAAATCACTTCTTCCGCCAGGAGATAAAGAGTTTTTACCATGATGTTCAGAATTGTTTTTATTTGCAACAGTTTCTTTAAGATTATTTACTATATGTGAAACTCCAGAAATATTACCCTTATTACATCTTTTTACAATAAATTCAGTAATATTTTGTACAGAAGACTCTGTATCGTTTTTTATTGATTTAAAAATTTCTGTATCAGTTTTTTTTAGAGATTGTTGGATTTTTCTTGATTCAATTTCATATTCTTTTGAAGGTTTTGTTTTAAGCATTTCTTCACTTGATTTACCTTGAAGTTTATTTTGAAAATCTCTTCTCATAAATTCTAGTCTAATAAAATCATCAATTCTTTTTTGAAGAAGTTTTTGTGTATTATTTTTAATTGGAGGAAGTTCATAATTATGTCCTGCATAGAATTCTGGCATTTCTTCTAATCCAAGATCTTTTAGAATTTTATTACCTTCTTTATTTGTAAATATTGATTCAGAAAACAATGGCAATAAACCGTTTTGAACAGAATTTACAATTAAACTCTGTGTTTCAGACAAATTTCTTTCTGAAATATTCCTATTAATTCCAGCACTTCCGCCATAAGTACCTGTAGCTGATTTTACATCAGCAAAAGTTAAAAATATAAATGTTAATATACAAAAAACTGCTAATAATTTCTTATTCATAAGACCTCCTAAAGTTCTTAAAACAAAGTATTCTTATTTTAAGTTTAAGGTATTACATGGTTGTTTAGCAAGGTATAATTTTGTTTAATTTCGGTTAATTCAAATTAATTGGATATTTTTACTATATATGATATATAATTATAAATTATGGGTGAATATATATTTAATATTGATAATAGAAAAAATGTAATTATAGTTTCAATTTGTGTATTAGTTTTTATATTCCTTTTTATGAGTTGTGGTGAAGAAGATAAAACAAATGTTTCTAAAAAAAATGATATAAAACAAAAAATTTCTGATTACACTGAAATTGTTGAAGATCTTTATATAGAACCAATTCCTAATATTAAAAAATTTATTATTCCTCAAACTGAGGGTTTTCAGATTAAAACTACACAAAATGACAAGAGTTTTTGGACAAAAAACAAAGCTTTTGCTTTACCTATGCATTTAAGGGAAATTAGAGATATGATTCGTCGAGGTCAGTATATGGAAGCTGAAGATAGACTTATGATAATTGAGAAAAATGCTGATTACGATACTATGGGTTGGCTTATTTATTTAAAAGCTGAAATATATTATAATGCTGGTGATTATGCTTTTGCTAAAGTTTTTTATGAAGAACATCTTAAAAGATTTCCAGGTCATGTTCTTGAGAATAATGTGAGAAATACAATTTCATACATTAAAAAGAGGTATAATATATGAAAAAAGGTTTTTCTTTTATACAACTTGTTGTTGCTATAGCAGTTATTGGAATGGCTCTTACATCGATTTTTTCTATGAATCTTCAAAATAATCGTAGATTAAAAGTCAATAGAGATTATTTGACTGTTCTTATGTGTATGGAAGAAGTTTATTCTCAGCTTAAAAATACTAGATATGCACTTACTATGAGCGATAAAAGTTTTGAAATAAAAAAAGGTGATAAAAAGATTTTTCTTAATTCAGATTTCACTGATAAACTTAAAGGAAAAATGACTGTGAGTTTTGATAAAACTGATAGTAATATAATGGTAATGAAAATAGAAGCTGATTATACTACAACAAGTGGAGCAGATAATACTGCTGTTATGAGAGGAGTTATTTGGAGTGATTATTATTAAAAAAAAAGCATTCACTATTATTGAAATAGCTATTGTTGCTGCTTTGGCTTTTATGATAATTGGACTTATATTAAATACATTTTTTACAAATATAAAAAACGTAAAAACTGGTGAAAAAATCAATTCTTTGGAATTTGAAAAATTTATGATATTCAAGGAATTTTCTTCAACTTTAAAAAGATTTGATTATGAAAGAATTGTAGAAGATGATGATTTAAAGATTACTGCAAAAAGTAAAATTTTTATTAAAAATGCAGGTGGCAAAAAAATACAGGAAATAAGTTTTATTTACTTTGAAGATGATGAAGAACATAAAATTACATATAGAATTGATGATAAAAAATTTATTAGAGAAAAAGATCTTGTTGAAAAAATTGTTTGTGAAAATATTGAAGATTCCCAATTTACTTTTGATGGTAATTGTATTGGATTTAAAGGTAATATTACAGGTGAAGGTATTGGAGAAGATAAAGAGATTGTTGTTTCTGTTGAAACAAGATTTGGTATAGATACTTCATTGTGTGAGGTTATCTATGAGAAATAATAAAGGATTTGTCATGTTTTTTGCTATATTTTTTATGATAATAATATTTGCATTTACAATGTTTTATAATAGCAGAGTTAGAAATTCAGGTAAAAATATGGAAAGAGAATTAGGCAAGGTAATGGCTGAAAAAATTGCTGAAGAAGGTATTTATCAAGCTTATAATATAATTTATGAAAATTATGCAAAAGGTAATAGGAATTTTGCAACTTCGCTTTCTTATCCGATTGAACTTAAAAGTGAATTTGGTGAAATAAAAATCCTTGATATAAACTATTATTCCAAGGATGATACAGAATTTATTGAAATGTATAATTTTTATTTAAATAATATAAATGGTAAATTTGATATTTTTAAAATAAAATGTGAAGGAAAATCAGAAATGGGAGAAAAAGTGTGTATAGAAGAAATAATAAAAGTTCAAGACCTTTCAGTATTAAGATGAGTAAATTATTGAAAGTGAATTTTTCATTTATCTATATTTTTTTATTATTGTTTTTTATTATTAATATTTTTGCATTTGCTGACAAAGAGTTTGAAATTGGAGATATTTCAACTAATCCACTTTTTGGTGATTTTGATGATGATGGACATCTTGAATTAATAATAGGTGCTAAAAAAACAGATGGATTAGGCGTAGAAAAAGATATTGTTCTTCTTGAAGGAGATATGGAAATAGCAGAAAGTGAAACATGGCAATTAAAGACAGAAAGTTTATATCCACCGATGGTTTCCATAGGTTATCTTAAATCAGAAAAACTTTTTTTCTGGACATTATACAAAGACAATGATACTCGTATTTTACAATGTCATGATATTTTAGGAACTCTTAAATGGGAAAAAGATTTTAAATCAACAGCTTTGCCAGAACCAGTTGTATGGGAAAATAAAAAAAAGGTGCTTATAGGAGCAACAACAGGTAAATTTTACATTTTTGATAGCATTGGGAATATAGATTGGGAAAATGATTTTAAAACTCCAATATCAGTTAGAGCTGAGATTGGTGATATTGATTTAGATGGTAAAGAAGATATTATTATAAAAACAGATGAAGGAACTATATATGCTTACAATGAAGATTATGAAATAAAAAAAGGATTTCCAGTAAAAATGTCTACAACTAGTAATAATGGAAGTTTATATAATATTACTTTAGATGATATAAATGGAGATAAATACAAAGAAATAATTGCAGCAACAGGTTTTAAAAGCGGAAAACAAACAATTTGTGTGATAAATTACAAAGGTAAAATAATAAGAGAATTTACCATAAAAGATAAAGCAAGAGCCAGAGCTGAAACTTATGATTTTGATAGAGATGGTACAAAAGAAATTATACTTGTTACTGAAAGCGGTAAACTAATAGTTGAAAATCTTGAAAAAGGTAAAAAAATTAAAGGATTTCCTATAAATTGCGGTAAAACAATAACTGGAAAACCATATATTCTTGATACAGATGGAGATAGAAATGTAAAAATTATTGTTTCTGTCGGTGAAAATGAAAAAAGAAATACATTAAAAATTTATGATAAAGAAGGTAAAGAAGATAGTAGCTTTTCTAAAAGCTGGAATATAGGTAAAAATCTTAAAATAGATTATTTTTACTTTGCAGACATTGACAATGATGGGAAATATGAGTTTATATATTTTGATGATGGATTGCTTAAAATGTCTCCAACAGAATTTCCAAGAAAAATTATAGTTGAAAAACTTGGCAGAACAATTATTTATTAAATAGTGTTTTATAATAGAAAGGATAATTAAATGGATAAAAATAAAATTTTTGAATATCATTCAGAGTTTAAAGGCAAAACCGGAACATATATAAAAACTAAAGTTGAGAATAAAGAAGATCTTTCAATAGCATATACACCTGGAGTTGCTGAAGTTTGTAGAGAAATACATAAAGATGTTGAAAATGTATATAAATATACAGCAAAAAGTAATACAGTTGCGATTGTATCCGATGGTACAGCAGTTTTAGGACTTGGAAATATTGGTCCAGAAGCAGCACTTCCTGTAATGGAAGGAAAAGCACTTCTTTTTAAAAAATTTGCAAATATAGATGCAGTTTCTATATGTATTCCTGGCAATTTATCAGCTGAATATATTTCAGATTTTATAAAAAATATTTCCCATACATTTGGTGGAATAAATCTGGAAGATGTAGCTTCTCCAAAATGTTTTGAAATAAATAAAAATCTTGAAGGAAGCAAAATAGCATATTTTCATGATGATCAGCATGGAACCGCAGTTGTAGTTTTAGCAGCATTATTGAATTCACTAAAACTTGCAGAAAAAAAACTTTCTCAAATTAGAATTGTAATAAATGGAGCAGGAGCAGCAGGATTAGCAATTGCAGAAATTCTAGTAGAAGCAGGAGCAAATAACATTGTATTATGTGATATAGATGGAATAATAAATAAAGATAATTACAAATATAATAAAAGAAAAAGATTTTTAAAATTTAATAAAGAAAATATCTCAGGAAACCTTGAAAATGCTATGAAAAAAGCTGATGTATTTATTGGAGTATCAAAAGGTAATATAGTTAAATCAGAATGGGTAAATTCTATGAATGAAAAATCAATAGTTTTTGCAATGGCAAATCCAGAACCAGAAATAATGCCAGACCAAGCATTAAAAGCAGGAGCTTATATAGTTGCAACAGGCAGATCGGATTTTCCAAATCAAGTTAATAATGTATTAGGATTTCCAGGAATTTTTAGAGGAGCATTAGACTCTAAAGCAAGCTGTATTAATTTAAAAATGTGTGTAGAAGCAGCATTAGCATTATCAGAAGTACTCGATAACAATGAAATAAGCAAGGAAAAGATATTACCAGATCCTTTTGATAAAAGAGTTGTTCCACAAATAGCAGGAAGAGTAGCAAAAAGTGCTTCAGAACAAGGCTTAAGTCCTTTTAAAGGTTTTGCATTAAAGACAATAATGAAAAAAATAATGCAAAGTGAAAATTAAGATCAAACTATCAGAGGTTATTGATAAACTTTCGAATTTTCAATAGTTTGCCATCCCGGTGTGATTTTGATCCGGGAGCTTGTTTGTGATTTAAAAGTTGTCATTACTTTGAATATGGTAATCTATTCAAATATAAATAAATCATATTTTCCCTTTACTTAAAAGCATTTTAAAACTTGTTTTTAATACACTTATATTATAATATTGTTTTAAAATATAAATTTAGGAGCTTATAATATGAAATATTTGATTTTAATATCTGTAATTTTAACATTTAATTTTTCAGCATTTTCATTTGATGAAAATATAGCAAAAGCAACTGTTAAAATATTTAATAAATCTCAAAGTAATAGTGCATATTCACCGTGGGATTATTCCAATGTATCAGGTGGAACAGGTTCAGGAGTAGTACTTGGAGAAGGCAGAATACTTACAAATGCTCATGTTGTCAGTAATTCCAAATATTTATATATAAAAAGAAATGAAGATCCTTATGAATATCCAGCAAAAATAGTGCATATAGCTCATGAATGTGATCTTGCAGTTTTAGATGTAACAGATAATAGAGAAGAATTTTATAAAAAAATTGCATTTGCAGAATTAGGGGTGTCGCCTCAGCTTAGAGAAAAAGTCAATACTGTAGGTTATCCAAAAGGTGGAAGCAAAATTTCAGTAACTGAAGGAGTAGTTTCAAGAATTGAATATCATATATATGTTCATGATGGAGCATCAAAGCATCTTGCCATTCAGACAGATGCTGCAATAAACAATGGTAATTCAGGCGGACCAGTTGTAAAAGGCGGTAAAGTTGTAGGAATAGCATATCAATCAAGGACAGACGGGCAGAACATAGGATATTTTATACCACTTTTTGTAGTAGAAAGATTTCTTAAAGATATAGACATGGACGGTAAATACGATGGATATATAGATAATGGACTTATTGTATCAGATATGAAAAACACAGGATTAAAAAAATATTCAGGACTATCAGAAGATTCAGGAGTTGGAATTATAGTAACAGCAATAAAAAGAAATTCACCATTAAAAAATTTCATAAAAAAAGATGATGTAATACTTGAAATTGATGGAGTAAGCATTGCAGATGATGCAACAGTTACATCTGAATTCGGCAGAGTCGAATGGATACATGTGCTTGAAAACAAATTTATTAACGATAAAGTTAAATTTAAAATAATGAGAGACAGAAAAATGAAAATAGTAGAAGCAAAGATGTTACCATCAGAAAACATGATAAGTAATGTAAATCAATATGAATTTGATTATCCATATTTTATAAAAGCAGGATATGTATTTACCGTGCTTTCAAGAGATTATCTTGAATCATGGGGTAAAAACTGGTATTACGATGCAGAGCTTTATCAAATGTTTCATTATAGCTTTTTTGAATATATGGAAAAAGAAAAAAGAGATGAAATAGTAGTTTTATCAAAAATACTTCCAGCAGATATAAATAAATATGGAAGAGAACTTTCAAATAAAATAGTAAAAAAAGTCAATGGAAAAGAAATTAAGGATTTTAATGATTTAATATATAAAATTGGTAAATATGAAAGCAAAGAAGAATTTCTAACAATAGAATTTGAAAATACATCTGAAATGTTAATTATTCCAACCAATAAAATCAAAGAATCTGACGATTTTATCAGGAAAACTTACAATATAAGAAATCTATTAAGAGTAAAATTGGGGTCAGGTCTTCGGAATTCGGGTTTTGATAATTCAATTATAAAATTTGAAAAACAAAAAGCATAGAAAAAAACAATTTATTTATGAAAAAAGAGGTGATTTATGAAATTATTTATAACAGTTTTTTTATTTAGTATTATGGTTTTTAACATATATGCAGATATTTCAAAAAGTATTGTTTCTGTTTATGTAACTTCTCAAAAGTATCTTCTTTATACTCCATGGCAAAAAAGTGGAATTGTTTATAAAAAAGGTAATGGAGCTGTAATTTCAGATAATAGTATTTTAGTTCCTTCTTTTCTTGTTGCAGATTCAACTGTTGTGGAAGTTTCCAAAAATGGTTCTGGAAAAAGATGGAAAGCTTCTGTATTTCATGTTGATACCGATGCAGGGCTTGCAATTATTAATATAGATAATAAAGATTTTTTTTCAGATCTTTTACCTGTTGATATTTCACAAAATCTAAATTTGCAGGATAATGTTAGTATTTGTCAGTGGAATGATAATGGTCAGTTTTTAAACGATAGTGGAAATATTCTTTCTTTTAAAGCTGGGAAGATTGATTCATCGTATAACTACTATCTATATACTATTGCTTCTGTGAATCTTTCAGAAAAAAAATCATCTAATGAGCTTGTTTTTTTAGGCGAAAAATTATGTGGTATTTCTTTTTATTATAATGATAATAAAATTCAATTTAGACCTCTTGAAACCATAAAACATTATATTGATGATGTTTTGAACGGAGATTACAAAGGATTTGCAGTGAATCATATTTCTTATAGAAATTCTAATAATGAATATCTGAGAGAATACCTTAAAGTTGATGAAAATAATCAAGGTATTTTTTATTCGGGTGGGAAAAACTCGCCTTATTCGGATGTTTTGAAGAAAAATGATTTTATTTATGAAATAAATAATATGCAAATTGATAATAATGGAAATATAAATGATAGCGTAAAAGGGATTCAGCCATTTTATTACTTAATAACAAGATTTTTTCCAGGTGATAAGGTTAATTTGAAAATTTTAAGAAATGGAAAAAAAATGAATTTTAATATAACTTTAGATAGTCTTTCAGAAAAAGATTTCCTTATACCGGATGAAAAGTATAATACTCGTTCAAATTATTTTGTATATGGTGGTATTATGTTCTCAGAATTATCTAAAAATATGCTTGAAGCTTACGGTAAAGATTGGGAAAAAAAAGCACCAAAAGAGCTTGTCATTCTTTACAAAAAAAATTATATGAAAAAAACTCTTTCTGACGATAAAATCGTTCTTGTTAATAAAGTTTTTCCTGATGATATAAATAAAAGTTATCAGAATTATTATTCAGATAAAATAAAAATTGCAAATGGTGAAGAAGTTAAAAATTTAAAGCATTTAAAGGAAATTCTTCAAAAAGATGGAGAATTTGATGTAATTGAACTTGATTATAGTAAAGGGAAGATTGTATTTGATAAAAAACAGCTTAAAGAAAGACATATTGAGATATTAAAAAATTACAATATTACTGAATCAGAATATATTGCACCATAAAAAAACTATAACTAAGGGGATTTTGAAAAACTCATTTAGGAATAAAATCATGAAATAAGGTAATAATAAACATGGGCACTGAGGAAAAGAAGGATGCCAAATTGCTAAATCGCTTTGAATTTCAATTTGGAAAACTTTTCCGAGGAAGGACCCAGATAAATAGTAATGATTATAGAGAGTTTTTCAACAAAACTCGAATTCCGAAGACCTGACCCCAATGTTTTCTAAAAGAGTAATTCTGCTAGCTTTTCTTCGTGTTCATAAAAACCAGATTTCCCTGTTTTGTAATTTCCGCCTATTACTATAAAAGCAAATCCTTTTTGTTTTTCTATTGAATAATATAAACAGCTTGTCATGCCAAAGGATTCTCCTGAATGTCCGTATAATCTTTCGTTTTTTATGAGTTCTTCGGTTATGTGTATTCCTGCTGCTTTTTCTTTGTATATTCCTTTCATGTTTGGATTTTTCCATGCTGTTGTGTGGAGTGTTTGGAATGTTTTTGCTGATAATAGTTTATTGTTTTGTTGTATTAATGCTTTTAATAAATTGCCTAATCCTGTTATATTTGTTCTTAATCCGCCTTGTGGTGAAAAAATTAATGCATTTGTTCCTGTTATATAATCTTCTACTGTATTATTTGTGTTATTAAGCATTTCGGGTGTATCTAGTATTGGTTTGTGTGTGTTTTGTGTCCATTTATATAATATTCCTATATTTTGCTTGTTTTTTATTTTTTGTATGTTGAAATTTCCTTCTATTTTTAGTGGTTTTAATATGTTTTCTTCTATGAAATTATCAAAATTCTGTTTGCTTATTTTTTCAATTATTGTTGCAAGTAATCCATATGTGTAATTTGAATAATTAAATGTTGATGTTTTGTTTTTCCATATATTTTTTGTGTAATATGGTGATTTTGGTGTTATATAATCTGTTATTGATATGCTTCCTTTTTGATAAATATTTTTTATGAAATGTTTATATGGTCCGTTTGATTCGATTATTCCTGATGTATGTGTTAATAAATGTTTTATTTGTATTGGTATTTCTGGAAAATATGGATTTCTAATTTTTTGGTCAAAATATTGGCTTATATCATCTTCTAATGTTAATTTTTCTTTATCAATTAGTTTTAATATTCCGAGTGTTGTGAATAATTTTGATAAGGATGCTACTCTATATAATGTGTTGCAGTCTGTGTTTATATTGGATTCAATATTTTTTTTCCCATAACTTTCTTTGTATATTATTTGATCTTTATTTATTGATATTACTTGAAGGCTGGCTATGCTGTAAGTTTTTATTATGTCTGTAATATTTTTGTTTATATTTTGTGTGTATATTGTTATTGGGTTTAAATTTAATATTAATATTACTAATAATGATATTGAAAATGTTGATAAATGGAATTTTATTTTATTGAAATTATACATTTATATTCCTGTTTTTTTTGTAATTACTTGTAATATTATATAATATAAAATTAATGAAAAACAAATTATTTAAAAGATTTATATTATTTTTTTTATTCCACTTATTTTAGGTATTATTTTTATTTTTTCATATTCGAGATATTTACTTTTTCCAAAAATAAAAGTTTCTTATATGGAGCAGAAAAAAAATTCTATTAAAGATACCACTGATTTAGCTTTTTATTTTATTGATCAGATATAATAAAATGTCTATAATGGTTTTATTACAGAAGAAAAAGCTTGGATTAATATTAATAAGTTTATTGAAAAATTTAGATATGGTAAAGATAATAAAAATTATTTTTGGATTACAAATCTCAAATCTGAAATAATTGCTCATCCATATATTTATGAATTTAGTAATAAGAATTTGTATGATTATCAGGATGCTAATGGTAAATATATGTTTAGAGAATTTTTTGACATTGTAAATCAAAATGATGAAGGTTTTACAACTTATAAATGGCAAGTATTTGATAATAATGAAAAATATGGAGAAAAACTTTCATATATAAGATTGTATGCTCCAAAGGGAATTTTGATTGGAACTGGAGAATATCTTGATGATATAAATTTGGAGATTGCTTCTATTATTAAAAAAGATATAGAATTGGGGTTTTCTCTAATTGTTTTTTTTTGTGTTTATTTCAGGATTTTATGGTTTTAATTTATTGAGACTTGAAAAAAATGCTATTGAAAAAGAAAAATTATTATCTGAAAGTGAGAAAAAATTCCGTGCTATATATGAAAATTCTAATCAAGGTTTTATGCTTATAACTGAAAAAAATGGTTTTGTTGATTGTAATAAAAGAGTTCTTGAAATATTTGGTTTTGAAAGTGCTGAAATGCTTCTTAATAAAAGTCCGCTTGAATTTTCACCTGAATATCAGCCAAATGGTATGTTTTCTGATGAAAAATTAAAAATACATTTTAACAATCTTTATGAATTTGGTAAAGAAGAATTTGAATGGGTTCATATTAAAAAAGATAAAACAGAATTTTATACAAAAATTCTTCTTTCAAAAATTGTGATTTCTGATGAAATTTATATTTTTGTAATACTTGAGGATATTACTACTAAATTAAAAATGGATGAATATATTAAAGAAAGAAAAATTCTTAAATTTCTTGATGGAATAAAACATTCTGCTAACAGAGCTGCTCAAATAGTTAGAAATATGCTTGATTTTAGTCGGGCTTCAAATAGAGAAAAAACAATTGAAAATGTCAATAATATTATTGATAATACAGTTGAATTAGCTTTAAATGATTATGATTTAAAGAAAAAGTTTGATTTTAAACATATTAAAATTAATAAAATATATTTACAACATAATTTAACGATTTTGTGTATTGCTCCTGAGATTGAACAGGTAATACTTAATATATTAAAAAATGCAGCTTATGCACTTTATAAAGACAAAATAAACTCTCCGGAAATAACTATAAAGGTTTATTCTGCAAAAGATAAAGTTAGAATTGGTATTAAAAATAATGGTCCAATTATTCCTGATAAAGTGAAAAAAAGAATATTTGAACCTTTTTTTACTTCTAAGGATGTTGGCGAAGGAACTGGTTTGGGTCTTTCTGTATCTTATTTTATAGTTAATAATAATCATAATGGCAAAATTTGGTTTGAGTCAGAGGAAAAATATGGTACTGAATTTTTTATAGAACTTGATTTATATAAAGGTTGATTTTTCAAGAAATATAGGTTAATATATTAAAAAGCTAATTAATAAATTTTTTGGAGAGAGTTTGAAGAAAAATTTAAAACTTCTTGTGGTTGATGATGATGAAATAATATTAAATACTCTTGCATCTTTTCTTGAAGATGAAGGTTTTGTTATTTACCCTTGTTCTAATGCAGAACAAGCTTTGGAAATAGTTTCAAAAGAAATTGTCGATGCTGGTATAATAGATATTAGACTTCCTGGAATGGATGGAGATGAATTTATTATTAAAGCTCATGGTCTTAATAATAGTATTAGATTTATTATTTATACAGGTTCTATTACTAATTTTTACAATAAATCTCTTTTAGGAATTGGTATGAAACCAGAAGATATTATTTACAAACCTGTTTTGGATATGGATATTATCTTAAAAGCAATTAATCGAGTTTTAAGTCTTTAAAACAAACCGGTTGACAATTCATGATTTTGGCATTACAATTCAACTGATTCCTTATTTTATTTATGTTTAATATTGGAATAATTTTAATAAATAATAAAAATATACTGGTGAGTATAAATATAGTATTTAAACGAGGTATTATTATGAAAAAGTATCGATTACCAGTAAATACTGAATGTGATAAAATCGATGAAATAAGAGAAGTTATTAAAAATCCTTGTCAGGAAGTTAAAATTAAAAAAGGTCAGAAACAAGGTGATTTTACACAAAAAAGCTGATTTTTATTCTGCTTATTCATATATTTCATAAAATTCAATTTAGGTTTTAAAAAAAATGTGGTTATTTATATAAAAATCAAATAAAATAGTATTATACTGTTTTTTTTTATTTGGAGTTTTTATGTTTGACGATATTTTTATGGATAATGATTGGAATCCATTATGTCAGAGTTGTTCACTTCCTCTTGTGCATAAAGATTTTTGCGGAACTAATTTAGATAACACTCTTAATCACGATTATTGCAGATTATGCTATTTAAATGGTAAATTCACTTCTGAAAATATTACAATGCAGGAAATTATAAAAAGTTCTTCTTTGATATTTAGTGTAATGAAAGATTATCCATACACGAAAGCTGAGATGATTGTTTCTATGCTTGTTCCGAGATTAAAAAGATGGAGAGATATTTCTGGTTATGACAAAAGATTAAAAAATCAATTAAAGTCTGAATCCCGTCTTTATGTTAAATGGTTTGCTATTGAGGAAAGATCTCTTTACTTTGTTATTCATATTGCTGGTAAGGGAGATTTTCTTTTTTCAAGAAGATTAAGTATTACTATAAACGAAATTTCAGAAAAATTAATTAATATTGACGAAAAAAATATTTCAGCATTTTATTTTAAAGAAATCAATGATTTACTGGATTCAATGCAGGTTCTTTTTAATCTTTCTATGGATAAAGGTTATATTTTCGAAAAAGAATTCAGAGAAATTTTTGATGAAATAAATAATTTTAAAAAAATTCTCTCAGATTTGTTCAGGAATAAAACTATTTAATGATAGGATTCAATTGTAAGATTAATTAAATTTTTTAATAATGATGAATTTTATTCAAATTTCTTGTAAAATATAATAAAAAAAGGAGATTTATTTGAATTTCACAAAAATTTTAACGATTATACTGTTTTTTTTATTATCAATAATGATATTTGCTCATTCAAGAGTAATAGTTCCTGATCAATATTTTCTAAAACCATTTATAGAAAATGGGAAATTTGGATTTATTGATACATTTGGAAATGTTCATATAAAAGCTCAATATATTGAAACTGGGAATTTTGTAAATGGTTTATGTCCTGTAAAAAAAAGCGATGGGAGTTGGATTTTTATTGATAAATCAAATGTTCAAATATGGAAAGATAAAAAATTTAGAAGTGCTGGTAATTTTTCAAATGGTTATGCAAAAGTACTTCCAATGCAATCAAATTACTGGACTTTTATTGATTTAGACGGAAATATATGTGGTGGAGAATATATAGCTGCTAAAGATTTCAAAAATGGTTTTTGTGCAGTTTCAGAAAATGGTAATGGTTGGAATTTTATTGATAAAGACTTTAAAATATTATTTCAAAAATCATATTTTCATTGTGGGAATTTTAATGATGATATTGTTTTGGTATTTGATGAAGGTGATAGTTGTTATAAATATTTAAATAACGATGGCAAAACTATTTTATCATTACCTGGGTTTGAATATTTTGGAGCAAGCCAGTTTATTGATGGGTTAGCTTGTGTTAATTATAAAGGGAAATGGGGTTTTATAAATAAAGCTGGTGAATTTGTGATAAATCCGCAATTTGAAGTTGCAATGCCATTTTTTGAAGGAATGGCAGCTGTGCGATATGGCGGAAAATGGGGTTATATAAAGCAAAATGGTGATTTTCATATTATGCCTTTTATTGAAGATTCAAAAGATTTTTATGCTGGTCATGTTAATGAATACAGATTTCTTAAAAAGTTATATTCAGGTAGTATAGATTTTTTTGGAGAAAAAAAAATTGTTAATAAAAAAGACATTATTCCTGTAATAATTGATTTTGATACTTCTATTATATTAATGAGATTTTCACAGGATTTAAGTGTTTATAGTTCTGTTGTTAGGAATTCTGTTAAATATGGCTATATGGATAGAGCTGGTAAAAAAGTAATAAAACCAATTTTTGATACTGCATTTCCTTTTGAAAAAGATATTGCAAAAGTTATTGATTCAAATGAAATGATGTATATTAACAAAAAAGGTAAAATAATATTTAAAAGAAAGTATAAAAGCGAGTGAAAGATAAGAGCATAGGGGTGAAATTATGAAAAAAGTTAATTTGATTTTGATATTGATAATTGGATTGTTTTTATTTATACAAGCTGATGAAAAAAATAACAGAGTGGATTTTAAAAAACAATGTTCAAAAATATCTTCAGACTTTAAAATTTATAAAGTAAATAAAATTGAAATTGGTCATTTTGTAAAAGATAAAAAAGATTTTTTTATTTTTCTTACATCTTATTTTTCAAAAGAGAAGGGTTATCAAGGCAATACAGATGTTATATTTGCAATAGATAGTGAATTAGTAATTGATAAACTTTTACTTGTAAAATCTGATGATACTCCTGATTATATAAATTTTATGAGTGCATTTGGATTTTTTGATAGTTTTATTGGTAAAAAACCTTTAATTAAAGAAAATAAATTAAATATAGAAGTTGATTCAATAAGTGGTGCAACAATAACTTCCAATTCAATTATAAAAAATGTTCAAAATACATTAATTGAAGCAAAAAAAATCATTCAAAAAATAAAATTAGATTAATATCCATGAATAGTACATTTTATTTTTTTGTTTTCTATAATATATTCTCCGCCAGAAAGACATTTTGGAATTTCACCTTTATAAAGATAATCTTTTAAAAACGACATTTCTGATACTTTGCGGATTATATTAAATTTTTCTTCATTAATATTCTGATCCATAATATACATTTCTATTGATGCTTCAAGGATTTTCCGATTTGCCATACAATTGCTTTCAATAGATTGTTGTTGTGAATAATTATTTTTTTCTACTATAAAATCCTTTTTATTTGAAATTATGAAAATTATCAAGAATATAAATATAAATATTCCCGCAATAATGAATTTTCCTTTATTGATTATATAAATTAACTTTATTAAATAATTCATATATAAATTATATAAAATTGTTGATTAAAGTCAAAATAAAAAATGTAAAATATTAAATAAAAAAACTATTGACATTGTAAAAAAATTAGGTTAACTTAATTGATAATGATTATCAATATCTTTTAAGGAGGACTTGATATGTACGATATGAATGGTAATTTTGTAAGAGGTGGTTATTTTTGTGATGGTAGCAGAAGAAGAGGTGGTGGTAGAGGTTTAGGATTTAATCGTGGTGGTGGATTTGTAAGAGGAGCTGGTTATGGTGTAAGATATGGTCAGGGAATGGGAATAGGCAGAAATTATTGGGCTCAAGATTATGTTGGTCCTGTAAATGATATGGCTCAGCCTGTAAATACAGTTTCTGATAATACAGATGCTATATTAAACAAATTAGAAGAATTAAGTATGAGAATTGAAACCATAGAAAAAATACATGGAGGAAATTAATATGAAAATCGCAATAACTTCACATGGTAATAGTTTAGATGCAAATATTGATGCTAGATTTGGAAGAGCTATAGGTTATATAATTTGGGATACTGAAACAAAAACTTTTAGTTATGTAGATAATATGCAGGTTCTTAATGCTCCTCAGGGTGCTGGTGTTCAAGCTGCTAAATCTGTTGTAGATACTGGAGCTAAAATTGTAATTACTGGTCATGTTGGACCTAATGCTTTTAGAGCTTTAAATGCTGCTGGTATAAAAATGTTTTTAAAAACTAATGGTACTGTTAAGGATGCTATTGATGATTACACTAATGGCAATTTAAAAGAAACTGGAAATTCAAATGTAGAAGGTCATTGGGTTTAGAAGATAGGGGAAAGAGTGAGAGAGCGAAAGGGTGAAGTGGGAAAAATAAAAAGCTTTAAATCTATTTCACTATTTACTCATTCGCCATTCGCAGGTTTTTAAGGTTAAAGAATTGAAGGGAGATTATCATATATGAATATTGCTATAGCAAGTGGTAAGGGTGGTACTGGTAAGACTACTGTGGCTACTTCAGTTGCTTATGTTCTTTCCGAAATTGGAAATAAGGTAAGTGTTTTTGACTGTGATGTTGAAGAGCCGAATGATCATATTTTTTTAGGTCCTGAAAATATTATTGAAGAAGTTGTTGAAGTTGGAATGCCAGAACTTATTGAAGAAAAATGTAATTCTTGTGGAAAATGTAGTGATATATGCCAGTTTAATTCTATATTTTACACTAATGGAAAACCTCTTTTCTTTAGTGATATATGTCATTCATGTAGACTTTGTGAAAGAATTTGTCCTGAAGATGCTATAAAAATGGTTCCTAAGAGAATTGGTGTTACAAAAAAAGGAAGAGTTGAAAATATTTTTATTAGATGGGGAGTTTTAGATATAGGTCAGGTCCTTACTACTAAAGTCATTGAAAAAGTTCTTGAAGGTTTAGAAGGTAATAAAAGGATAAATATTATTGATTCACCTCCTGGAACATCATGTTCAGCGGTTGCAAGTGTTAAGGAAGCTGATATTGTTGTGCTTGTAACTGAACCTACACCTTTTGGTCTGCATGATCTTGATGTTGCTGTTAGAATGACTAGACAAATGGGTAAAAAAATCGTTGTCATAATTAACAGATCAGATCTTGGTGATAATAAAGTTAAAGAATATTGTGCTAAAAATAATATTAGAATAATAGGCGAAATTCCTTATATTGATGAAGTTGCTAAGATTTATTCTAAAGGTGAATTAATTGTTAAAAAAATACCTGCTATAAGGAATAGATTTCTTACAATTGCTTTAAATATTCTTTCGGAGGCAGGTATATGAAGGAAATTACTGTAATAAGCGGAAAAGGTGGAACAGGTAAAACAAGTATAACTGCTACTTTGGCTGATTTAATAAATGATCTTGTAATTACAGATTGTGATGTTGATGCTGCAAATCTTGCTCTTATACTTAAAAGTGAAAACAAAGAGAAGGTTGAGTTTATTGGTGGGAAAAAAGCTCAAATTGATAATTCTAAATGTACTTCTTGTGGTAAATGTGTGGAAGTTTGCGAATTTAATTCCATAAGTGTAATAGATGATGTTTATAATGTTAAGCCATTTTCATGTGAAGGATGTGGAGCTTGCTATCATTTTTGTCCTTCAGATGCAATTTTATTTGAAGATGTTGTAAATGGCAATTATTTTGTTGATACTACTAAAGACAGAGATTTTTATCATGCTGAACTTTATCCTGGAGAAGAAAATTCAGGTAAATTAGTTGTTACTTTGAAAAATAAAGCTAAAAGATCTGTTCAGGATGGAAGAGGCAAAATAGTTCTTAATGATGGTAGTCCTGGAACTGGTTGTGCTGTAATTGCTTCAATATCAGGAAGTGATTATGTTGTTTTAGTTACTGAACCTACATTTTCAGGTTTGCATGATCTTGAAAGAGTTGTATCTTTATGCAGAAGATTTGAAATGAAAATGGGAATTTGTATAAATAAATTTGATATAAATGATGATATGACAAAGAAAATATGCGATTTTGCTAAAAAACAAAATATAGAAGTAATATCAAAACTTCCATTTTCGAAAGATTTTGTTTATTCTATGATTCAGGGTGTATCTGTTTATGAAATGACAGAAAACCTGCTTATTAAGAAAGAATTTGATAATATGTGTAAAAGCATATTAAAATCTCTGGAGGAATAAAATGGCTAACAATATGGATGGATTTTTGGATAATAAAGAAGTATTCGAAAATCTAAAAGATGTAAAAAACATAATAGTTATAATGTCTGGAAAAGGCGGTGTTGGTAAAAGTACTGTTGCTGTTAATCTTGCAACTGGTTTTGCTTTGAACGGTATGAAGACAGGTCTTTTAGATATAGATCTTCATGGTCCTTCAGTGCCTAAAATGGCAGGTATAAGTGGAAAAGAACCGTTTTTTATTGAAAACAGAATAGTTCCTGTAAAAGTTTCTGAAAATCTTATAACACTTTCAACAGGTCTTTTAAATAAAGATGAAGAACAGCCTTTTATATGGCGTGGACCAATGAAAATGAGTGTTATAAAACAGTTTTTAAAAGATACTGAATGGGGAGAATTAGATTATTTAGTTGTTGATTGTCCTCCTGGAACTGGTGATGAATCTTTATCACTTCTTCAAATGTTACCTGGGCTTGCAAAAGTTATTATTGTTACTACACCTCAACAGGTTTCTTTGCTTGATGTTAAAAAATCAATTAAATTCTGTAAAGATCTTAATACTGAAATACTTGGTGTAGTTGAAAATATGTCTGGTTTTTATTGTCCTGATTGTAAAACATATCATGCAATATTTATGGATAATGGTGCTAAATCATTAGGCCTTGAAATGCTTGCTGAACTTCCACTTGATCCTGAAATTGTCAAACTTTCAGATGAAGGAAAACCATTTATATATTTTGCAAAAGACGATAATGTAGTTAAAATTAGATTTGAAAAAATGATTGATACTATTTTGAATAATACTAATAAAAAAACTGAAACTAATAATAATTCTGGAGAAAAAAACAATATGACAGAAAAAACTACAAAAAACACAAAAAAAATAGCAATTCCTGTTGCTCAGGGAAATGTATGTCTTCATTTTGGACATTGTGAAAAGTTTTTTATTGCTATAACTGAAGAAAATGGCAATATTCAGTCAAGTGAACTTTTAGATCCTCCAGTTCATGAACCTGGTGTTCTTCCAAAATGGTTAGGTGAGCAAAATGTTAATCTTATAATCGCTGGTGGAATGGGCTCAAGAGCGCAAACACTTTTTAATGATAATGGAATTGAAGTAATAACTGGCGTTGGAGAAGGTACTCCTGAAGAAATTATTGCAAAATACTATAATAACACATTAGAAAAAGGTGTAAATTATTGCGATCATTAGTTTAAAAGCAGTTTAGAAACTTTGTGAAATAGCGAGACATTTTTACTCGCTATTTCGCAGGTTTGTTTATTTACTAGATTGTTTTTTAAATATTGTAGGGAATAATAAAAAATGAGAAGAAGAAGATGTAGATGTTGTGGTAAAAATGAAGATAATTGTAATTGGAAAGATAAATTTGCTCAGGCAGGTCTTAAATTCACAAATCCACGACAATATATAATTAGTATTATAAAAACTGCTTGTAATCCATTAAGTGCTGAAGAAGTTCATTATATTTGTAGCAGAGAATATCCAGATATTGGAATTGGTATTGCTACAGTTTATAGAAATCTTGAAATTCTTTATAGTCTTGGTTTTATTTCAAAAATTGATGGGCAGGATAAAATAAGCCGTTTTACAATTATTGAAAATCCATTTAAAATTTATTTACAATGTATTAAATGTAAAAATTTAAAAGATGTATCAAATGATTTATCTTCTGATACAATCAATAGATTTTTAAGTGATTCTAATAAATTATCTCAAAAAAATAGTCATAAATTGTCATCAGTATCTTTGGTAATATCTGGAATATGCTCAGAGTGTGTTTAAAAAAGGTTAAAGAGTTAGAGGGTTGAGATTTTTTTGTGTTTTTATAATAATGTTGACCATATAACGCTTGTATAGTAAAATTTCTTAATGCAAAATACAATTCTTTTAGACATAACAACTCATTGCAATCTTGATTGTATTTTTTGTTATCGAGGTCAGGAAAACCATCATAAGCTTTATAATCACATGAAATTATCTGATGTAAAAAAATTATTCGATAGGAATTCAGAGTTTTTAGATGTATCTCTTATTAATAAAGGAGAAATGTTTGTTAATCCTGATTTTATGGAGATATTTCGCTATATTATAGAAGAAGCATATTTGAATTTAAATATAAGATCAGTTTTTTTATTTACAAATGGAACTCTTTTCAAACCTGAATATACAGATGAATTTATGGAAATTCTAAAAAAATATCCAGTTAAATTTAGAGTTAATTTTTCACTTAATGCTGTAAGAGAAAATACATACAAAAAACTTACAGGGAAAAATCTTATAAAACAAGCTTATGCAAATACAGAGTATTATATAAAAAAAGCTTTTGAATGGAATAAAAATAATTCTGAATTACTTGAAGCTGTTCCACAATCATTGATTTTAAAAGAAAACAGAGATGAACTTATAGAATTTATAAATTATTGGGAAAACTTTTTTTTAAAAAATAATATTCCTTATGAAATTTGTGAGGATACATGTATTACTAAATATAGTTTTATTATTGCATTAAAAAGAGTTTATCTTGGCAATATTTCCGATAATGAGGTTTTTTATGAAGTAGTTGATGAAATTAGTAAAGTTAAATGTTTTAGAATAAACGAAGATGTTGAGAGTGGACTTGATTTTTTTAGAAGAAAAGCTTGTGATTTTTTATTTAATCAGCCAGTTATGAATGATGAATGGGTAACTTTATGTTGTAGAGATCTTTATTTTGATTATAAATATAGAAAAATATCTCAAAAAGAAACAGAAAAAGAAGTATTTTATAAAAATTCACATTTTTTAGGAGAATTTGAAAATATAAGAATTTGTGAAGATTGCTTTAATTACAAAGTTTTATCAATAGAAGATGCAAAAAAATATTCAAAAGATAATCAGCATATAATAATGTATTTGCATAGATTAAAAAATGGAATTCCTTTTGATTTTTATAGTGTTGATGGAGATTCAAATATAATTGAAGAATTTCTTATAGATAATGAATGTATAAGTTTTTCTTCAAAAACTTCTCCTAAATCTTCAAGAATAATGTATTCAAATAAAGATTATGCTAAACAAAAAAATAATGAAGAAGATTTTTGTATTTTTTGGAAAGGTAGATTGCAAATAGATAAAGAAGGTATATTTGCAGGTTGTAAAAAACAAATTAAAATTAAAAATTTTCAAAATTATTCAAAAAAACTTGAAAAACATGATTATTCTCTTATACCAGATAGCTGTATTGAATGTAAAAAAAAGTTAAGTTACGATAGTTTAAGAGACAGATTTAGAATTTTTAATACTAATAATTTTTCTTCTCCAATTATTAAACAAAAAGCATATTACAATAGTATTTTTAAATTAAAAAAATATTTAAAAGATAAAGATGAAAAATCAATAAAAGAAATTATAGAAATTAATTTTAACTTTAATTTTTTTAAAGAATTTTTTGAAAATATAAGAAAATTTGAATTTGATTCAGAATTAATAATGAATCTTTTTTTGAAAACAGATAATTTGTTTTTAATAAAAGATTATTCAATTTGGAGTGATAAAAATTTTGAAAAAACTTTAATATATCAAATTGAAAATATAAGAGAATATTTAAGTGAAAATCAAATAGAAAAACTTTTAATATATTATATTGATGAAAAACTTAATAATAAAATTCTTATCAAAAAAGCATATTATATAATTGCAGAAAATCAATCGGATATTTTTAAAATATTTAGTAAAAAAGAAAATATTGATAATTTTATAGTATTTATGCGCAAAAAAATTCATTCAATTAATGATATTGATGATTTTAATAGTTTTTTTGAAAAATTTCAAAGTATTATTCTTTTGACAGAATGTATTAAAGAATTAGAGTATAAGATAATATTTTTTATAAAAAATGGTAAATGGAAAAAATTAAAAAAAATAATTGAAAAAATAGATTTTAATCAATTTTATGATAAATCAGCAATTTCTGAAGAAACAGCTGAGAGAATAATTTCTGAATATTGTGAAGAAACACAAAGTTGGGAAGAATTTTTAATAGTTTTTGAAAATGCAAAATTATTTTTAAAAACAAATAGAGTATTAAAAAAAATATTATTTTTAATGGTTAAACTTTTATATAAAGAAAATACTGAGGAAATTATAGAGTTTTTCTTTAAAAATATTGAAGAATATATAAAAGAAAATGATATTTTAAATATTTTTTATGAAAATTCAATAAAAGCATTAATTGCAAATATTAAAGATGGCAAAGATTTATTAAATAAAAAAGAATTATTAATTTTAATTTGTAAAACGCAAGGTTGTTATGAAATGCTTTATTCATTTTCTATGGAAATAATTAAAAAACATGGGGTTTCCGAGGTTTTTGTTTTTTTTAAAAATGACATTATAAAAGATGAAAAAGAATTATATAAAGATTTTTATAAAAATCTATATGTTTTTTTTATTCTTAATGCAAATAATATTCAAACTTTATTAAGTGAAATACCTGTTAATATAAAATGGTTTGAAAATGAAACAATAAAAAATACATTTATATCCAAGATAATCGAATTGTCAAAAAAAGATAATATAGAGGAATTCACTTATATATTTGTAAATTCTGATTATTTTTCATTAGAATTAAAATCAAAATTTGAAAATGTTACAAAAAATATTTTATTTAAATATTTAAATAATAAAAGCAATTTTAAAACAGATATTTTAACAGTTAAAAAAACTGTAAAACATATTTTAAATAAAAAAAACAATTATAAAAACGAATTTATTGACTTTATAATTGAAAAATTATTTTTAAATCAAAAAGATTTTGTTAATGTAGAAAATCTTATTATTAAATTAGAAAAAACAAAGTTTTATGAAAAACAAATTTATTTATATAAAGAATTAATAAAAAAATATATTATTGAAAAAAAATTTTTTAGTTTATTAAAACAAATGAAAAAATTTGGAAAAGAATTTACCGAATCTATTGTATACTCAGAAATTTTAAGTTTAGGATTTAGATATTTTGATTATAGATTTATAAAATTATTGATTTATTTAGATTTTAGAAATTCAGATGATTATTTGAAATACAAGATATTTTCTTTTTATATGCAAATTAAAAAATACAATAAAGCACAAAAATATATAAATGATATTATTAATATAGAATTATTTTGGAATGATAAAGAATTTGTCTCTACGCTAGAGTTTTTAGAGATACATACAGGCTCATTATTAGAAAGATTTCGAAAAAAATTATTTAAATTTTTAAAGTAATATCAAAAAGAAACCGATTGTTTATTTAATATGAAACTTTAATTTTTAATTTCAACTTATTTATTGTATGTTAAAATATTTTTTCACGGAGGAAAAAATGTCTTTTAAGATAGCAGGTGGAAGCGTTAGTTTTAATAATCTAAGGCATACAAGAAAGAGTTTTAATAATATTTCTTCATCTCAAGCAAAAATCTCTTCAGGTCTAAGAATAAACAAAGCTGGCGACGATGCTGCTGGTCTTGCTGTATCAGAAAAAATGAGAGCTCAAGTAAATGGCTTAGATCAAGCTGTTTCAAATACAGAACATGCAATTAATATGCTTCAAGTTGCAGATGGTGCATTAGATACAATACATGCAGTATTGCAGAGAATGAGAAAACTTTCAGTTGCTGCAGCAAATGATTCCTATACAACTGAAGATAGAAAAGATATACAAATAGAACTTGATAAACTTATAGATAATATAGATGATATAAGTAACGGAACAGAGTATAATACCAAAAAGCTTATAAATGGAGATTGTGTTGCAAAAACATATACAACAGATCGTTTTATAGGAGATGTAAAAGTTAAAGGTAATGTAAAAGATTTTGCATTAAGTATAACAGTTGTTAATTCTGGTACAAGACATAAGATTTCTTCAAATAAAAGACTTGAACCTGATATGAAAATGAAAGATTTTGGTGTTGAAGGTCAAAATACATTAGAAATCAGTAACAGAGTTATATTTATTGATGAAGAAGATAATGTTGCTGATGTAATGAGAAAAATAAATGCAGAAGAAACTACTGTAGAAGCAAGTATATATAACTCTCGACTCGTACTTGAGTCAAAACTCGCAGGAACAAATAATCTTATTAAGTTTGGAGAAAATTCCACAGCATTATCAGCTTTAGGACTAAACAATGATATAGATAGCCCATATTCATTAATTCCATCAAATACAGTTATATCAATTTTAAATATCACAGATTCAAATAAAGTCGTAAGTTTAGGAAGATTTGAAAGCAATGACCGTCTTTTTGATAAAGAAGAATTTAAAAGACTAGATGGAACTGAGTTTGATTTAAGTAATATTTCATTACAGGTTAATAATTTACTAGCAAGAAAATATGAACCTAAAGAAGTCGATATTGCTTTTATAATCGATATAACAGGAAGTATGGGAGCAGAAATAGATACATTAAAAACAGCACTTGATGATGTTGTTACAAGATTAAAAGATCATAATGTTGATCCAAGATTTGCATTTATGGCTTATGCTGATGATATACACATTCATCCAAGATATGATTTTATAAAAGATGTAGATGAAGCTAAAAATTATATACAGACAATAAGAGATCTTGTAGGAACTCCTGGAATAGGTGGTAGAGAAGATTTGCATCATGCAATGGATTGGTCTATAGATAATTTTACATGGTTAAGTAAAGAAAAATATGTAATTGCATTAACAGATGAAGATGATGATTACACACCTATAACAACTGCTGAAATAACCGCAAAATTGTTAGAAAATGATATAACATTTGCAGCAGTAAGAAATCCAGGTTTTGGAGATACTGATACAGAGATTGATCAGGTAGCAGTTGATACAGGTGGATTTTTACTTAATATAAATTCTCCAGATTATACACAGTTTTCAGATAATATAATAAATGAATTATCTCCAGAAACAGCAACATTCAAAGTAGCAGTAAGAGATGCAACTCAGAATTTTCAAATAGGAGCAAACAGTGAGCAGCTAGCTGATATACAGTTTGGAAATATGAGTTCAGAAAGCTTAGGATTAAGCATGACATTAATAGATGGAGATTCAAAAGTTAGTGAAAAAATACATCTATTAAGTGTAGAAACACAAAAAAATGCTGAAAAATCAATAACATTTTTAGAAGATAAAATAAAAGAAGTATCAAGTTTAAGGACAAAAATAGGTGGTTTTCAGAATATGCTTGAAAAATCAATTGATTTTCTGCAAGTAGAAATGGAAAACACAATGGCATCTGAATCTCAGATAAGAGATATAGATATGGCTTTAGAGATGACTCATATGGTAAAAAATCAAATGCTTAATGATTCAGGAATAAGTGTGACTAAATTTGTAAAATCAATAATAGAAAATATATATGCAGTAATGAAATAAAAAGTCATTATGTGTCATCCCAATGAAGATTCTGGGCCGGAATCTGTATTATAAGAGCAGTATAAGAGCGGTATATGGAGCGTATAAGAACGGTATATGGAGCGTATAAGAACGTATAAAAACGGTATAAAGCAAAAACAATTTTTTACCACGGATAGCACGGATTTACACGGATAGAGCTAGAAAATTAAATTTTATGGTAAAAACACCATAAACCTTGAATAAAATATTATGATATTTACATAAATATATTTATGACATATCAACTATTTTATTCTGTAACTTTTTTAAAAGATAAAAAGTTTTTAATTTTATTAAAAACTAAAAAGGCTTGTCATATGCCGTGTTGACTTGTCAAGTTTTTTTTTATAAATACTTAATTTTCAGTTTGCAGGTTTTAGACTTTTTTTCGCATATCAAAATTATCTGTTACGGGTCCTGTCGACTGCGAAGTAT
>Ga0265293_10001219_pt1 | contig 57126 bp, 56 predicted proteins | sample Munlanlewell138R_FD_192505 | JGI IMG/M metagenome (GOLD analysis project Ga0265293, IMG submission 192505) | Leachate microbial communities from a municipal landfill in Southern Ontario, Canada - Leachate well 138R | ecosystem: Engineered > Solid waste > Landfill > Unclassified | place: Canada... | reverse complement strand
CAGTTCCTGCAACAGTCACAGGCGGGCACGCCGCCGGGCCGGTTGCTGCATGTGGAACGCGAATCCGGCGGCCTGCGCGTGGCACGCGGTATCGCCACCGAAGGCCCGTGCCTGGTCTGCCACGGCCGCGACATCGCCGAACCGGTGCGTGACGCGATCAAGGCGCGCTACCCCGACGATGCCGCTACCGGCTTTTCCGAAGGCGAACTGCGCGGCCTGATCTGGGCCGAGGTGCCAACGGCACGATGATCACTCGCCGGCGCATCCATCGCCGCGCCGACGCCGCATCCGGCATCATGTCGCATCCATCATCACCCCGGAGTCGCTGATGGCCGAATCCGACCCGATCCTGCTGGCCTGCCCGCATTGCCACCGGATCAACCGCCTTCCCGCCGCGCGCCTCGTCGACGCGCCCAACTGCGGCCATTGCCGCCAGCCGCTGTTCGCCGGACAGCCCTTCGATCTCGACGAATCCACTTTCGACCCCCACGCCACGCGCGGCGAACTGCCGCTGCTGGTCGACTTCTGGGCACCCTGGTGCGGCCCCTGCCGGATGATGGCCCCGGCCTACGCGCAGGCCGCCGCCGTGCTGGAACCGCAGGTGCAGCTTGCCAAGGTCGACACCGAGGCCCACCCTGCCCTGGGCGCGCGATTCGGCATCCGCAGCATTCCCACCCTGGTCCTGTTCCAGCACGGACGCGAACTGGCGCGACAGCCCGGCACCATGCCCGCCAACGCCATCGTGCAGTGGACGCGCCAGCATCTTGCCAACCCCTCCTTCAGCCAAAGGAATCCGTCATGAGCGACATCGTCCACATCAGCGTCGAGCAGACCGCCGGCTACGAATTCCGCGTCCGCTTCGAGGAACCCGCCATCGCCGACCTCAAGACCGACCTCTCCGCCCCGCTCGGCCAGGGTGCCGGCCCCAATCCCGAGCACCTGCTGACCGCAGCCGTCGCCAACTGCCTGTCCGCCAGCCTGATGTTCGCCCTGAGCAAGTTCCGCAACCTGCCCGGCCCGCTGCGCGCCACCGCCACCTCACGCACCGGCCGCAACGCCGACAAGCGCGTGCGCGTGGAGGACATCGACGTGCGCATCGAACTGCCCGGCCAACCCGACGACTACCAATCCCTCGACCGCGTCCTGGCCCAGTTCGAAGCCTTCTGCACCGTCACCGAAAGCGTACGCCAGGGCGTCAGCGTCAACATCAGCGTGGTCGACGGCCAAGGCACCACCCTGCACCACTCGCGCAGCGGCGGCCCGCAGGACTGAGCGCCAACGCAAGGCCGGCCGGGCCATGCGGCGGTGCGCATGACGCCGACTGCGTGATCTCCGGCCCAATGCTTGCAGATGACCGTGTCGGTCAGCGGTGGCGGCACTTGATGCCCGGCTTTTCGCAGGCAAGAAAAAGGGCCCGGAGATTGACCGAGCCCTTGGGGTATTGGTGGAGCGGAGGAGGATCGAACTCCCGACCTTCGCATTGCGAACGCGACGCTCTCCCAGCTGAGCTACCGCCCCACGAAGCGCGAAATGATAGCGGGCAATCGCGGCGCTGACCAGTGCGTGGCGGGTGCCGGGTCACATGGTGTGGGTGGGTTTGTCGGCACCGGTCATGCCGGCCAGGTTGGTTTCGATCTTGCTGCGCACGCGCTCGGCTTCTGCGGAGTCGTTGAACTGCACGCCGATGCCGGCGGTGCGGTTGCCTTGGGCACCGGCGGGGGTGATCCAGCAGACCTTGCCGGCGACCGGCAGGCGTTCCTTGTCGTCGAGCAGGGTGAGAAGAATGAACACTTCGTCGCCGAGGCCGTACTTGCGCACGGTGGGGACGAAGATGCCGCCTCCCTTCACGAACGGCATGTAGGCGTTGTAGAGCGCGCCCTTGTCCTTGATCGCCAGCGACAGGATGCCCTGGCGCGCACTGGTTCCACTCATCGTTGCTCCCCTCCGGTGACTAGCTTCGCCAGGCCGCCTGCCATTGCCGCAGCAGGGCGGTCAACAGCAGGTCGAGGCGCAGCGGCGCATCGAGCAGCCCGCGAATCCGGTTGGCTTCGTCGAACCACTGCGCTAGCTTGGAAAAATCGTCCGGCGCGGTCAAGCCGGAAGTTGTTGACGCGCCGCCGGCGGCGCTTTGTCGGGACAGGTCGTGGGCGAATTCGGCGGCGAAGCGGACGCACTCTGACGGCCCGGATTCGGCCCATTGCATGGCCACCGCCAGCGGCGTCCTGCGCTGCTGCGCCAGGCCGATCAGGTCGGCGCGCACGGCTTCGCGCAGGGCGAGGCGACCATCCTGAAGATAGGCGCGGGCCAGTCCGGGATGTCCGCCTGCGGCGGCCAGCGCGGTGTCGGCCTGGGCGGGTTCGATGCCCTGCGCCAGCAGCCAGTCGCGTGCTTCGGTCGCTGGCGGCAGCGGCAGGTTCATGCGCTGGCAGCGGCTGCGGATGGTGGCCGGCAGGCGTGCCGGCCGGGCGCTGACCAGCAGCAGGTAGCGGCCGGGCAGCGGCTCTTCCAGCGTTTTCAGCAGGGCGTTGGCGGTGGCATGGCCGAGCAGGTCGGCGGGTTCGATCAGGGCTACCTGGTTGCCGCCGAAGCGCGAGGTGAGCAGCAGCCATTGCGCCAGATCGCGAATCTGGTCGACGACGATCTCGCTACGCAGCTTGCCGCTCTTCTCGTTGGTTTCCAGCCCGACGCTGCGAAAATCCGGATGGCTGCCGGAAGCGAACAGCCGGCAACCCCGACATTGTCCGCAGGCGCGGCCGTCCGCCGTCGGTTCGCCGCTGCACAGCAGACGCTGTGCCAGGGCGCGGGCGAGGCTGGTCTTGCCCAGTTGTGGCGGGCCGACGAACAGCAGGGCGTGGCCCAGCCGACCGCCGGCGCGGGCACCGTCCAGGGTGCGCCAGAGGCGTTGCTGCCAGGGCGAGAAGTCGATGCTCATGCGGCGTCCATCCAGTCCTGCACCGCGCGCGCCACCTGCGCGGCCACGTCCTCGACCGGCTGGCTGGCGTCGATCACGCGCCAACGCGCCGGGTCTGCCTGCGCGCGGGCGCGATAGCGGGCGCGGACGCGCTCGAAGAAGGCCAGCGACTCGGTTTCGATGCGATCCGCCGCGCCGCCGCGACCGCGCGCGCGGGCCAGGCCGTCGGCGACCGGCAGATCGAGCAGCAGGCTGAGATCGGGACGCCGGCCGACTGCCCAGCGCTCCAGCTCGGCGATCAAGCCGCTGTCGAGACCACGGCCGCCGCCCTGGTAGGCGAAACTGGCGTCGGTGAAGCGGTCGGCGATCACCCACTGGCCGGCCGCCAGCGCCGGTTCGACCACGGTTTCCAGCAATTGCGCGCGGGCGGCGAACATCAGCAGCAACTCGGCGCGCGCCGCCATGCCGGCGTGCGCCGGGTCCAGCAGCAGGGCGCGCACCGCTTCGCCCAGCGGTGTGCCGCCGGGTTCGCGCACCTGCAACACCGCGTGGCCGCGATCGCGCACCGCCGCCGCCGCCGCCGCGATGGCGGTGGACTTGCCGGCACCCTCGCCGCCTTCGAAGCTGATCAGGCGGCCACGCATGACACTGCCGGCCATCAGCGGCGACGCAACTGGTAGCGGCGCACGGCGGCGTTGTGCTCGTCCAGCGTGCGCGAGAACTGGTGGCTGCCATCGCCACGCGAGACGAAGTACAAGGTGTCGCCCTCGGCCGGATGCGCCGCCGCCTGCAGCGCCGCCTTGCCCGGCATGGCGATCGGCGTCGGCGGCAGGCCGCCGCGGGTGTAGGTGTTCCACGGCGTGTCGGCACGCAGGTGGGCGCGGGTGAGATTGCCGTTGAAGGCCTCGCCAAGACCGTAGATCACCGTCGGATCGGTCTGCAAACGCATGCCGATGCGCATCCGCCGCGCGAACACGCCGGCGATGTCCGGGCGCTCCTCGGCGCGGCCGGTTTCCTTTTCGATGATCGAGGCCAGGGTCAGCAATTCATCCGGAGAGGCCAGCGGCAAGTCGTCCTGGCGACCTTCCCAGGCCTCCAGCAGGGCCTTGTCCATGGCGATCAGCGCCCGCCGCAGCAGTTCGAAATCGCTGACGCCACGGGTGAACAGGTAGGTTTCCGGCAGGAAACGGCCTTCCGGATGCACGCCATCGCGGCCCAGGCGCTTCATCAGTTCCTCGTTGGACAGCCCTTCCAGCGTCTGCGCCAGCGAGGCGTCACGCGCCAGCGCCAGGCGCAGGTCGCGCATGCTCCAGCCTTCGACCAGGGTGAAGCGGTGCTGGATCACCTGGCCGCTTTCCAGTTTGCGCAGCAGGGCGGACGGGGTGAGGCCGTGGCCGAGCGCGTATTCGCCGACCTGCAAGCGGGTCAGCACGCCGAGGTCGAAGGCCAGCGCCTCCCAGTACAGATCGTGCCCCTCGTCGATCCCGGCGCGACGCAGGCGGCGCAGCACGTGGCGGAAGGAATCGCCGCGCTTGACCTCGAACACCTGCTCCTGCGCGCCGATCGACAGCGGCGTGGCAAGGAAGCGCTGGTAATCGGTCCAGACACCATAGGCTGCCGCAGCCAGCGCCAGCAGCAGGAGCGGCAACAGCCACAGCAGCCAGCGCAGGCGGCGTCGCTTCGGGCGGGCGGTGTCGGTCATGGTTCAGTGCTCGTCGAAGGCAAAGGCGGGCTGCGCCCTGGCCAACTGTCGCGACAGGGCGCGCGTGGCCGGGCCGACCGGCCAACGCCGTTCGCCCAGCCGGGTCACCGGGAGGATACCGCGCACACTGTTGCACACGAACACCTCATCCGCGCCATGCAGCATTTCTTGGCTGATGTCGCCTTCCTGCGCGTCGCTGGCGGCGAGCAGGAAGGCGCGGCAGATGCCGGCGACGCCGCAATCGCGCAGCGCCGGGGTCAGCCAGCGACCATCGCGGTGCAGGAACAGGTTGGCCGCCGTGGCGGCAATCACCCGACCATCGGTGTCGCGCAGCAGACCCTCGGCGATGGCCGGGTTGCGCCATTCCGCCCGCGCCAGCACCTGTTCCAGCCGGTTCAGATGCTTGATGCCGGCCAGCAGCGGCTGCCGGGCGAGACGGGTACGACACTCGAACAAGGTGATGCCTTCAGTGCGCCAGGCGGCGGGCACCACGGGTGCGGGATGCAGGCTGACCAGGCGACGCGCCGGCGCATCGGGCGCAGGCGCATAGCCGCGCGCGCCGCCGCCTCGGGTCAGCACCAGCTTGAGTACGGCCCCTTCGTCCGCTGCCAAGGTGTCGAGCAGGGCGTCGCGATCCGCCGCCCAGACGGCGGCATCCGGCATGGCGATGCCCAGCCGCTGCGCGCCCTCGGCCAGACGCGCCAGATGCGGCGGCCACCACACCGCCTGCCGGCGATGGATCAGCATGGTCTCGAACAGGCCATCGCCATAGGCCAGACCACGATCATCCAGCGGCAGACTATCCGCCGGCAGACCGTCGACGAGGGCGCGCGGGCGGTTCATCCGTCGGCACCCAGCGCGCGCAGCAGGCCACGCGCCTTGGCCCGGGTTTCCGCCAGTTCGCGGTCGGGGTCGGAGTCGATCACGATGCCGGCACCGGCGCGGAACTCGAAGCAGGCGTCCTGCAACCAGCCGCTGCGGATCAGGATGTTGAGGTCGAGGTCGCCGCGCCGATCCAGCCAGCCCAGCGCGCCGGTGTAGGGGCCGCGGCCGATGCCTTCCAGCTCGGCGATGATCTCCATGCAGCGCACCTTGGGACAGCCGGTGATGGTGCCGCCGGGGAACACCGCGCGGATCAGCTCGCCGGGTGTCAGGCCCTCGCGCGCCACGGCGCTGACGGTGGACTCGATGTGGTGGACGTGGGCATAGCTTTCCACCTCCATCAGCGCCTCGACGCGGACGCTGCCGGGCCGGCTGACGCGGCCCAGATCGTTGCGCTCCAGGTCGATCAGCATGATGTGCTCGGCACGCTCTTTCGGATGGCCGACCAGTTCGCGGATCCGCGCGGCGTCATCGCCCGCGTCGCGCGCGCGGGTGCCGGCGATCGGCCGCGTTTCCAGCCGCGCGCCACGGCGGCTGACCAGACGCTCCGGCGAACTGCTCAGCAAGGTCCAGTCCGGCTGCCGGAACAGGCCGCCGAACGGTGCCGGATTGGCGTGGCGCAGTGCCCGGTAGACGGCCAGCGGATCGGGCGCGGCACGAAAACGCGCCCGCCAGCGGCGCGCCAGGTTGACCTGAAACACATCGCCGGCGGCGAGGTAATCGCGCACCCGGGCGACGCCGTCCAGATAGCCTTGCGCCGCGTCTTCGTCGATCTCCAGCGGCGGCAGCGGCGTTGCGGGCACTGCGGACGGATCATCGGCCAGTTCGATCAGGCGACCGAGCAGCGCCTGCTGGCCCGGTTCGGCGACGACGAAGGCGCGTTGCGCGGCGTGATCGAGCACGAAGGCCGCCGGACAGCGCAGCGCCAGCGCGCTCGGCAGGTCGCCCGGCAATGGTGGCAGGCGCAGGCGCGGTTCGATTTCCATCGCCAGTTCGTAACCGAGGAACAGCGCCCAGCCGCCGGCAAAGGGCAGTTCGAAGCCGGCAACGGCCGCGACCGCATCGCCCTGCCAGGCGCGGTCCAGGGCATCGAGGAAGCCGCCGGCCAGCGGTGTGCCGGCGAGATCACGGACGCTGCCATCGGCGGCTCGGCACAGCCCTTCGCCGGAGGCGGCGAGCAGCAGGTCGTAACGCGCCCGCGCGCCGCCGCGCGCGGCGCTTTCCAGCAGGCAGGGCAACAACGCGGGCGCTCGCGCCTGCAGGGCGGACAGATCCGGCCAGGCCGGCAAGGGATGGATCAGCATGGGTCGGCGCGGCCGGGCGGTGCCGACAACCCGGCCTGAGGGTGGATCACAGCGCCCGGAACACCAGAGTCCCGTTGGTGCCGCCGAAACCGAAGCCATTGGACACGGCGACGCGGATCGCCTGCTCGCGCGCGGTGTTCGGCACGTAGTCGAGGTCGCAGCCCTCGCCCGGCTGATCCAGGTTGATGGTCGGCGGGATCACCCCATGGTGCAGGGCCAGCACCGAGAAGATCGCCTCGACGCCGCCGGCGGCACCCAGCAGGTGGCCGGTCATCGACTTGGTCGAGCTGACCATCACCTTGTAGGCGTGATCGCCCAGCGCGCGCTTCAGCGCCAGGGTTTCGCCGAGGTCGCCCAGCGGCGTCGAGGTGCCATGGGCGTTGAGGTAGTCGACGCCGTCGGCGGCGACGCCGGCATCGCGCAGGGCGGCGACCATGCAGCGCGCCGCGCCCTCGCCGCTCTCCGCCGGCGCGGTCATGTGGTAGGCGTCGGAACTGGCACCGAAGCCGGCCAGTTCGCAGTAGATGCGCGCGCCGCGTGCCTTGGCCGACTCGTATTCCTCCAACACCAGGATGCCGGCACCGTCGCCGAGCACGAAGCCGTCGCGGTCCTTGTCCCAGGGGCGCGAGGCGCGGGTCGGCTCGTCGTTACGGGTCGACATCGCCTTCATCGAGCAGAAGCCGCCCATCGACGTCGGCGAGGAACCGCGCTCGGCACCGCCGGCGATCATCACGTCGGCGTCGCCGTACTGGATCATCCGCATCGCCGTGCCGATGGAATGGTTGGCGGTGGCGCAGGCGGAAACGGCGGAGAAGTTCGGCCCTTTCAGGCCCTTCATGATGCTGATCTGGCCGGGCAGCATGTTGATGATGGTGCTCGGCACGTAGAACGGGGAAATCTTGCGCGGCCCGCCTTCGAGGTATTTCGCCGTCTGCTCCTCGATGCCGAGGATGCCGCCGATGCCGGAACCGACGATGACACCGATGCGCTCGGCATTGGCCTCGGTCACTTGCAGCCCGGCGTCATCCATCGCCATGAACGAGGCGGCCACGCCGTAATGGATGAACTCGTCCATCTTGCGCGCGTCCTTGGCGGCGATCCATTGGGTGGGATCGAAATCGCGCACCTGTCCGGCGATGCGGGTGGCGAACTGGCTGGCATCGAAATGGGTGACCGGGCCGATGCCGGAACGGCCGTTGACGATGCTGTCCCAGGCGCTGGCAAGGGTATTGCCGACCGGCGAGACGATTCCCAGCCCGGTGACGACGACGCGGCGCTTGCTCATGGACGGCTCCTCTGCGTGGGAACGTGGGCGGTCGGCGGGGGCCGCGAAGGCCGGCGGATCGCCGCAGAAACGGATGGCGTCGCCCGGCGACACCGGCGCGGCCGGCCGGGGCCGGCAAGGCGGACGCGAGTGGCCGCGCGCCCTCCCGCCCGAAAACACCAAGGGCCGCGCCCAAGGCACGGCCCCGGCTTGCGGCGCGCGGGCGGATCAGCCCTTGACGTGCGCCCTGACGTAGTCGATGGCCTGCTGGACGCTGGTGATCTTCTCGGCTTCCTCGTCCGGAATCTCGCACTCGAATTCCTCTTCCAGCGCCATCACCAGTTCCACGGTATCCAGCGAGTCGGCGCCGAGATCATCGACGAAATTGGCGTTGGGGGTGACGTCCTCTTCCTTGGCGCCCAGTTGTTCGACAACGATTTTCTTGACGCGCTCTTCGATGCTGCTCATTGGGTTTACAACCTCCCGGACTGTGTTGGGTGTTAACCGCGCCGCCTCGCGACGCGTGACCCGGGCCGCCGCCATGGCGACCCGGTGGTATCCGTGCCGGCAAACCGGCGCCCCTGCTGCGTGGAGTCCCTAGTGTAGTGGGAAATCCCGCCTGCGGGTAACGCCGGCACCGGGTTGGCAGGACGCTCAGGGCATGTACATGCCTCCGTTGACGTGCAGGGTCTCGCCGGTGATGTAGGCCGCGCCCGGTCCGACCAGGAAGGCGACGGCGCGGGCGATGTCGGCCGGCTCGCCGAGCCGGCCCAGGGCGATGCGGCCGAGCAGTGCCTCGCGCGCGGCTTCCGGCATGGCGCGGGTCATGTCGGTGTCGATGAAACCCGGCGCGACGGTGTTGACGGTGATGCCGCGACTGCCGATTTCCTGCGCCAGCGACTTGCCGAAGCCGATGATGCCGGCCTTGGCGGCGGCGTAGTTGGTCTGCCCGGGATTGCCGGTCAGGCCGATCACCGAAGCGATGTTGACGATGCGTCCGCGGCGCGCCTTCATCATGCCGCGCAGCACGGCGCGGCAGGCGCGGTAGACGCCGCCGAGATTGGCGTCGATCACCGCCTGCCAATCCTCCTCCTTGAGCCGCATCAGCAGTTGGTCGCGGGTGATGCCGGCGTTGTTGACCAGGATGGCGATGCCGCCGAAGGTCTTGCCGACCTCGTCGATCAGCGCTTCCACGGCGGCACCATCGGTCACGTCGAGCACGCGGCCGGCACCGCCCGAGGCGGCCAGCCGCGCGTCGATCGCCTGCGCGCCGGATTCGCTGGTCGCCGTGCCGATGACCCGTGCGCCGAGCGCGGCCAGTTGGTCGGCCACCGCCGCGCCGATGCCACGGCTGGCCCCGGTGACCAGGGCGACATCGCCCTGCAAGGGAAGATCGCTCATGCCCAGGCCTCCCGCGCCGCTTCGAAATCCGCCACGCTGCCGAGCGGGCGCGCGTCCAGTGATTTGTCGATCCGCCTCGTCAGGCCGCTGAGCACCTTGCCCGGCCCGCACTCGCCGATCCGGCTGATGCCGCGCGCCGTCAGCGCCTCGATGCAGGCGGTCCAGCGCACCGGCAGGTACAACTGCCGCACCAGCGCGTCCTGGATCGCCGCGATGTCTGGATGGACGACGGCGTCGACGTTCTGCACCACCGGCAGCGCCGGCAGGTGCCAATCCAGCCCGGCGATGGCCGCCGCCAGCCGATTGGCCGCCTCGCGCATCAGCGGCGTGTGCGAAGGCACGCTCACCGCCAGCTTCACCGCCTTGCGCACGCCGCGTTCGGCCAGCGCCGCCAGCGCCCGATCCACCGCCTCGGCATGGCCACCGATGACGATCTGCCCCGGCGCGTTGAAATTGGCCATCACCACCGACTGGCTTTCCGATGCCTGCTCGCAGACCTCGGCCAGCAGCGCCTCGTCGGCACCGATCACCGCCGCCATCGCGCCGACCCCGGCCGGGGCGGCGTCCTGCATCAACTGGCCGCGCAGGCGCACCAGATGCGCGCCATCACGCAGGCTCAGCGCGCCGGCGGCGACCAGGGCGGTGTATTCGCCCAGGCTGTGTCCGGCCAGCGCCTGCGGCGTCGCCCCGCCCTGCGCCTGCCACAACCGCCACACCCCGATGCCGGCCGCCAACAGGGCCGGCTGGGTGTATTCGGTGCGGTCGAGCATGCCTTCCGGGCCTTCACCGGCGGCCAGCGTCCACAGGTCGACGCCGGCACCTTCCGAAGCCTCGTCGAAAGCGGCGCGCACCAGCGCATCGCGAGCGGCGAGTTCGGCCAGCATGCCCGGCGACTGCGAGCCCTGGCCTGGAAAGACGAATGCCAGCGAATGTGTCATGACTTGCCCAACCGGAAAGGGCGGCGATGATAAGGCAGCCAGCCGCGAATCGTCTGTACCGGGGCGTAGGGTGCAGCGGACGCCGGCCGGCGGCGAAGCGCCGTCGCGCTCAGTAACGGATCAGCGCCGAGCCCCAGGTGAAGCCGCCGCCGAAGGCCTCCAGCAGCAGCAATTCACCTTCCTTGACCTTGCCCGAGCGCACCGCCTCGTCCAGCGCCAGCGGCACCGAGGCGGCAGAGGTATTGCCGTGCCGGTCGACGGTGACGATGACCCGGTCCATCGGCATCGCCAGCCGCCTGGCGGTGGCCGTGATGATGCGCAGGTTGGCTTGGTGCGGGATCAGCCAGTCGAGGTCGGACTTGTCCAGGCCGTTGGCGGTGAGGGTTTCCTCGACCACCGCATCGAGCGTCTTCACGGCGACCTTGAACACCTCGTTGCCGGTCATCAGCACGCGCATGCCGTGGTTCTTTTCGTCGCGGAAACCGCTGGAGACGCCGACCGGCGTGTACAGCAGCGGCTTGAACGCGCCATCGGCGTGCAGATGGGTGGACAGGATGCCGGGCCGGTTGTCGGCGCGCAGCACCACCGCTCCGGCACCATCGCCGAACAGCACGCAAGTGTTGCGATCGTCCCAGTCGAGCAGGCGGGTCAGCGTCTCGGCACCGACCACCAGCGCGGTGCGCACGCTGCCGCTGCGGATGAACTTGTCGGCCACGCCAAGCGCGAACATGAAGCCCGAGCAGGCGGCGTTGACGTCAAAAGCGGTGCAGCCGTTGGCGCCCAGCCGGTGTTGCAGCAGGCAGGCGGTGGACGGAAAGATCAGGTCCGGCGTGGTCGTGCCGAGCACGATCAGGTCCAGTTCGCTGGCCTGAACACCGGCAGCTTCCAGCGCGCGCGTCGCGGCATCGAAGGCGAGGTCGCCGGTGGTCTGCCCCTCGGCGGCGATATGGCGCTGCCGGATGCCGGTCCGCTCGCGGATCCACTGGTCGCTGGTGTCGACCGTGCGCGCCAGTTCCTCGTTGGTGACCACACGTTCCGGCAGGGCGCTGCCGGTGCCGATGACGCGGGCGTAGGTCTGCGGACTCATGCGATCTCCTGCAAGCGGCGAGGCGACGCCGCCCTCGGCCGATGAGCGGAGCCAGTCGGCCCCGGATCAGCCGGTGATGCCGTGCGCGGCGCGACGGCCGCGCGTCGGGCTTCAGTCTTCGTCAACCACCGCGCTGCGGGTCTCGATGACCTTCTTGCCGCGGTAGTAGCCGTCCTTGGTGACGTGGTGGCGCAGGTGCGTCTCGCCCGAGGTCGGGTCGATCGACAACTGCTTGGCCGACAGGGCGTCGTGCGAACGGCGCTGGCCGCGACGGGACGGGGTGACTCGGGACTTCTGAACAGCCATGGGATTGCTCCAAACGTTGAAAACGCGACTCTTGACGACCACTGCCGCGCCCTTCCTGGACGCCGGCCCGGCCTGCCGCCTTGCGGCGGACTCCCATGGCCTTCCGGGCCGCGGGATGTTCCCGGAACGCTACCGGCGCGGCGACTTCAGCGCCGCCAGCGCCGCAAACGGATTGGGCTGCGCCGGCTCCGGCTCGATGCCGTCGCCGAACGCCTGTTCCACCGGCAGCGACCCGGGTGCCACCGGCATCACCGGCAGGGCGAGGATCAACTCGTCCTCCACCAGGTCCAGCGGGTCGAGCATGCCGTCCGCCGGTGCCAGCACGGGCTCCACGTCCGGCGGCAGCGCCGCCTGCTCGGCCTCGTTGCGCAGCAGGCCGAGGGTCTGCTCGATCCGCACCGGCAGGACGAACCTTTCCAGACTGCGCTGACACTGAAGCGGCAACCCGGCCTCGGCCTCGACGCGGACCAGCGCCTGCCCCGATGCCTCGCGCGAGAAGACGATGCGGAAGGCGCAATCGCCGTCATCGTCGTTGAGGCTCGGCAGCAGCCGCCGGAAACGCGCCAACGGCGCACGGCCCTCGTACAGGCGACCGGCCAGCGCTGCCCGCCAAACATCCACCGATTCTGGCAAGACGCCGGACATAAGCGCGCCATCATACGTTGCCGACAAAGTTCCGGTCAATCATCCTGGCCGCAACGGGGCAACGCGCAGCGCGCGGGCGGTCGGCATCCGGCGATCACGAAAACACCGATGTCACACATATCACTCTGATATCATCCTGACTGCATGTGCGACATTCGGCCGCACATCGGCCCCTTCGCCGTTCTTCATTCCCCCAAGCGTGGAGCGCTTCCATGAAAGAACATGACATCACTTCCCGGCCCGGCATCGCCACCTTGCTGGTGGTTCTGGCGGCCCTCATCGGCTCGCTGGCGCTGATCGTCGCCGGGCCGCCGCCGCTGAAGATCCTCGGCGGACTGGCACTGATCGCCTCGGCCATCTGCCTGGGCGGTTTCTACATGGTGGAGCCCAACCAGGCCGCGGTGCTCAGCCTGTTCGGCAAGTACGTCGGCACGGTCAAGGAACAGGGGCTGCGCTGGAACAACCCGTTCTACAGCACGCGCAAGGTGTCGCTGCGGGTGCGCAACTTCGAGAGCGGGCGGCTCAAGGTCAACGAACTGGAAGGCAGCCCGATCGAGATCGCCGCCGTGGTGGTGTGGAAGGTGGTGGATTCCGCCGAGGCGGTGTTCAACGTCGACGATTACGAGAGCTTCGTCCACGTGCAGTCGGAGTCGGCGCTGCGGGCGATGGCCACCAGCTATCCCTACGATGCCCACGAGGACGGCCAGATCTCGCTGCGCAGCCATCCCAGCGAAATTTCCCAGCACCTCAAGGAACAGCTCGACGAACGCTTGGCGCCGGCCGGCGTGGACGTGATCGAGGCGCGTATCAGCCACCTCGCCTATGCGCCGGAAATCGCCCAGGCAATGCTGCAACGCCAACAGGCCGGGGCGATCATCGCCGCCCGCGCGCGCATCGTCGAGGGTGCGGTCAGCATGGTCGAGATGGCGCTGGAGCAGTTGCGCGCGAAAGGCGTGGTGGAACTGGACGAAGAGCGCAAGGCGGTCATGGTCAGCAACCTGCTGGTGGTGCTGTGTTCGGACCGGGCGACGCAGCCGGTCGTGAACACCGGCTCGCTGCACTGAATGGCCGTGAACGCCCGCAAGGCCTTTGCGCTGCGCATCAATGCCCGGGTGCTGGAAGCCCTCCAGCGCTGGGCCGATGACGAGTTGCGCTCGCTCAACGGCCAGATCGAATACGTGTTGCGCGACGCGCTGCGCCGCGCCGGACGGCTGAAGACCGACGCCACGCCAAGCAACGAACCGCCCCGGCGAGAACCCGAGCCATGACCACGAGCAAACGTTTCGACATCGAACCCTTGAGCGGCAAGTCGCGATTCTGGCTGTGGACGCTGTGCTTCGGCTTGCCGCTGCTGGTGGTGGTGATCTCGGTCAGCGTCGGCTACGCCACCACCGAGTCGACCCAGCTGCGGCTGCTGGCCGACAGCAAGGGAATGACCCTGCTGTTCGCCCTGCTGATGACGCTGGCCATCTGCTTGCCGCTGGCGCTGATCCTGCAACGCAGCGGCGACCGCGCCACGGCGGAACTGGACGACAGCGCGCTGACCCTGCGCGTGGCCTGGTATCGGCAGCGCATCGCCATCAGCGACCTCGACCTCGCCGCAGCACGCATCGTCGACCTCGCCGAGCGCAGCGAATGGCGACCGCTGATCAGGACCAATGGCATCGGCCTGCCCGGCTTCCACGCCGGCCATTTCCGCCTGCGCAGCCTGCGCCAGCGGGCGTTCTGCGTGCTGACCTCGACCCGTCGCGTGCTGGCCCTGCCCGAACGCGGCGGTCGCCTGCTGTTGCTCAGCCTGCGCCAGCCGCAGGCGCTGCTCGATGCGCTTGGGCAAGGCAGCCGGGCAGCACGCTGAGCCGGGCTAGAATCCGCCCGTGAGTCGGGATCTGATCAACTCGGAAACGCTGGAACGCCTGCCCGCCGGACTGGCGCGGGCGCGCGCCGGTGCCGATGCGCGCCGGCTGGCACGCGGGCAGTGGCTGATCCGCCGCAAGCGCGATGGCCGCTTCCTCGCCGTGCAACGCGGCGAGACGCTGACGATGCTGCGCCGCGAACCATTGCCGGCGGACGATCTCGCCGAACTGTGCCGCAACGCGCGGGACGCGCCGCGCGCGCGCCCGCTGCACGGCATGGCGGCGCTGCTGCAACGGCTCGGCGTGGATGCCGACTATGCAGCGCGCACCGGCCTGGCAGCGATCGCCGAGCCGACCCGGCTTGCCTGCGCCGGACGCGACCGCTACGCGCGACCGCTGTGGCTGGCCGCGCCGGCCGCCCAGGCCTGGGCGCACCTGCGCGCGGCGGCGCAGGCGCAGGGCATCGCGCTGGAAGCGATCTCCGGCTACCGCAGCCACGCCTACCAGTTCGGCATCTTCGAGCGCAAACTGGCGCGCGGCCTGACTTTGGACGCCATCCTGCGGGTCAACGCCGCGCCGGGCTTCTCCGAGCACCACGGCGGCTGCGCGCTGGACATCGGCACGCCGGGCGAACCGCCGGCCGAGGAGTCCTTCGAGCGCACCGCCGCCTTCGCCTGGCTGAGCCGTCACGGCGGCGAATTCGGTTTCCGCATGAGCTACCCGCGCGACAATCCGCACGGCGTGGTCTACGAGCCCTGGCATTGGTGCTGGCGTTCGTGTGGGGATCGGGAATCGGGAATTGGGAATTGGGAATCGGTAAAAGCAAAAAGCCGGTTGCTGTAGGGCGACCGGGAGCTTCATTGCCGAAGGCGGTGAACTGGACTAGATCAAGCTGCGCTGTGCGGCACGCTTCAGTCCTGCGAACGCGGGGTCGGCGTGGCGGTGCGGTTGCCGGCGTCGGCGACGCGCCACAGATAGAGGCTGGCCAGGGTGCGATACGGCCCCCAGATTTCACCGCGCTGCGCCAGTTCGCGCGCGCCGGGCAGCGTTTCCAGCGCGTCGACGCATTGCAGGCCCTTGCGCACGCCGAGATCGTCGACCGGCAACTGGTCCGGCCGGCCGAGCCGGAACATCAGCAGCATCTGCACCGTCCAGCGGCCGATGCCGCGCACTGCGGTGAGCGCGGCGATGATCGCCTCGTCGTCCATCCGCGCCATCGCCCGGGCATCGGGCAGCAGGCCACGCTCGGCATGCGATTGCAGATCGCGCAGGGCGCGCGCCTTGTTGCCGGACACGCCGCAGGCGCGCAGCGCGTCATCGTCGATCCGCGCCAGCGCCGCCGCGTCCAGGCGCGCGCTTTGCACCGCCTGTTCGACGCGACCGACGATGGTGGCCGCAGCCTTGCCGGATAGCTGCTGGTAGAGGATCGAGCGGGAAAGCGCATCGACCACGTTCAGCGGCCGACGCCAACCGGCTTCCGCACTCACCGCCGGCACCCGCCGCATCCAACTGGCCAGCGCCGGATCGGCCCGGCGCAGATGCCGGGCGGCGGCCTCGATGTCGAATCCTCGCGCCATGCTCCGCTCCCGTGCTGCGACGCCTCCTGCAAACGGGACAGGGCGGGAAAACCCGCCCTGTCCTCGACCACTGCGCGCGGGCGATGCTGCCCGCGCATCGCCTGGACTTCAGCGCGGCGTGAAGTTGATCTCCGCCACCGCACCGTTGGCCGAGGCCGCCTGGTCGATCACCAGCGGCTTGTAGCCGTTCACCAGCCACAGCGGCAGTTGGCTGATGTAGGCCGCGCCCTGGCGGATGTCACCGCTCTGGCCGCCCGGTGCCGCCTGCAGCAAGGTCGGCGGACTGGTCATCTCGCCGATGAAGCGACGGATCGGACCGCTGCCGAAGGTGAAACCGTTGGAGGAATCCGCACGCGTGCCGTGACCGGACGCATCCACCACGTCGAAGCCGCCGGAGCGGGCGACGCCCGGCAGGCCTGGGCCGACGTTGACGAACGGGAACACATCGACGCCTTGGCGCTGGCTCGGGATGCTCAGCTCGCTGCCCAGCAGGTGATCGAAGACGATGCGGTGCAGGCGGCCCCAGCGATAGGTGGACAGGTCGGTGGAGTTGCCGAAGGCGGCGGCGAAGCGGTCACCGGCCAGCAGGTCGAGCGACTGCCGCATCGCGCCCAGCAGGATGCAGTCGCGGCGCTCGGCCGCCGGCATCGCCGCCGGCACACCGGCGCGGAAGAAGTTCAGGCCGGAAACACCGACGCCCTGCTGCGTCTCGAACACGTCGAGCTGGTGTTGCAGGGCGACCAGCGCCTCGCGCGAGCCGGGCAGGTAGCTGCCCAGGCCGACCTGGCTCAGCGTGGCGTCGATGGTGTTCTTGATCGCCTGGCCGCGCCAGACCGAATACAGCGTGGCGGCGATGCTGTGCGCGATTTCGGTTTCGCTGGGCGGCTGCAGGTTGAACGGGTTGTCGAACGGGTCGAAGCCCTGCTGGATGCCGGTCGGCGTCGAGTAGTCCCAGTCGCGCAGGTACCCGATGGCCTCGGCGACGCCCTCGTCCTGGGCCACGGCGCAGGACGGCGCGTTGTCGAAGGCCTGGATCAGGTGCGGCGCGATCAGCTCGGCATCGAGCATCTGGTTGTTGGCCTGCAGCACCATCATGTCCTGCACGGTGATGTTGCCGCGGGCGATCAGCTTTTGCAGTTCGCGGTCGATGCGACCGATGCGGTAGGCGCTGTGACCCGGCGCGTAGTACAGCAGGCCGCCGCTGTCGCGAAGCTGGTTGAGCGGGTTGTTGTCCAGCGTGGTGCCGACCGGGTCGTTGTTGGCGTTGGCGATGTAGCCCTGCGCCGGGTTGACCGTGTACGGCATCTCCTCCGGCGAGAGGATTTCATACGGCAGCGCCTGGTTCGGATAGCGGTTGGTCGCCGGCAGCCACTCGTTGCCGCCGAAGCCGTTGCGCACCAGGTACGGCGGCGAGCCGGTCACCGTGCCGGCGTTGAGATCCTCGCGGATCGGTGCCTCGGCGGAGACGAAGTAGGCGATGTTGCCCTCGTAGTCGGCATAGCCGAAGTTCTGCGAGCCGACATCGAAGCTGTCGAGCGCTGCGCGGAACTCGTCGAGGTTGGTGGCGCGGTTGACCTTGCGGAACGCCTCCAGCTCCATCGTCGGGCCCCAACCGGCGTACTGGAAGGTGACACCGGAACGGTTGGCGGTGTCGATCGACACCACCGGGCCGTTGTTGCGGCGCGGCACGATGATCGTGATGCCGCCGTTGGTGTAGCCGATGGAGTTGACCCGGCCCACGCTGTCCGGCGCGCCGGCGGCGGGGTTGTTGGCGAAGAAGCTCTGGAACACCCACAGCACCGGTTCGATGCCGGTGTTGTGGCGGGTGTGCGTGGGCAGGCCGTAGCTGTTGAACACGAACGACTCGAAATAGGCGTCGGTCACGTCCAGCGAGTTGGTGGTCAGGCCCCAGCACAGGTCGATGTTGCAGCCGAGGATCGGCCACGGCGTGCCCGGTGCCACCGAGCCGACGGTGTTCATCGGTGCCGGATAGCGCGGGTCGTTGGAGATGACGTGGCCTTCGTGGAACAGCATCGGCACGTCCATGCCCAAGTGCGGGTCGTTGGCCAGGATCGGCGCGCCGGAGGCGGTGTGCTCGCCGGCCACCATCCACCAGTTGCTGCCGGCGCGGTCCTCGCGGCGATTGAGCTGGCGGGCCAGGATCGGCGTGCCGCTGATCGACTCGACGTAGTTCTGCAGCAAATTGATCTGATTGGCATCGAGTTGCGGAATCTCGCCCATCGACTTGCCTTCCGCCGCCGACTTGGCCTGGGCGAAGAAGTCCGGGATCGAGATGCGGCCGTCGGGCGGCGCGCTGCGGTGGGTGTCCTCGAAGAACAGCGCGGCACCGTTGAAGCCGGCGGCGGCACCGGCCTGCTGGTAGGCACCGGCACGCAGGGTGTAGCCGGTTTCATCGTCGAAGCTGAGCTGGAAGGCGAGCAGCTTGCCGATCACGGCGGAGTCGACCGGCGTCCACGGATCGGCCGAGCTGAGGTTCAGCGCGTCGTATTCCAGCGGCAGCGGATTGCTCGCCAGCCAGGCGTTGACGCCATCGGAATAGGCCTTGAGCTGGGCGCGCAGTTCGTCGGACATCTTCGCCCAGGTGGCCCAGGCGGCGCGGCGCAGGCCGAGCGTGCGCAGTTGCACATCGCTGGACAGGGCCGGCTGGCCGACCAGTTCGGCCAGCGTGCCGCTGGCGGTGCGGCGCAGGGTGTCCATCTGCCAGAAGCGGTCGCGGGCGTGGGCAAAGCCCATCAGCCAGGCGGCGTCCTCGTCGCTGGCGGCGGTGACGGTGGGGATGCCCTGGGCATCGTAGGTGATGGTTCCCGCTGCCCTCAGCCCCGGTGCCGGCAGCGTGATGGCGGCCTTCTCGCCGGCGAACGGGGCCTGGAAGTCCTTCTCTCCCAGCGGCGCGTTGACGAACTGGATGATCCGGTGCGGATCGGCCTGGCCGGCATCGGCCAGCGCAGTGATGGGGCTTGCGACAAGCAGCGCAAGCGGGACGCATAGGCGACTCAACAGCATGACAACGATCCTCCCGAGGTGACTGGTGCGCTTTAGACCACGCTGCGACGGGGCTTCCCGCCCCGTCCGCCGGCAACGCGGCTTGCTGCCCTTCGACGCGCGCGTGACGGACCCAAGTCCACTCGCGTCGAACCGACAACCGGCTGGGACGGAACTATACCGCCGGCTCAATGCGCTGGCGTATTGCGGCGCAGCATCACGAGGCCGGCGAACAGCCAGGAAGCGATCATCAGCCCGCCGCCCCAGGGCGCGGCGCGGGTCGGCCAGCCCAGCAGCGCGGCAGCGGCCAGGCTGCCGCAGAACAGCGCCGCGCCGAGCAGCAGGCCGGTCAGCAGCGCGCGATGGGCGAAGTCATCCGCGCCACGGGAGAAATGCAGCACGGCAAGGCCATGCAGGAACAGATACAGCGCGGCGCGCTCCAGCCGCTGCGCGGCGAGCTCGGTGGCGACGTGGGCGGCGTAGGCACCCAGCGCCACCGAAATGGCGCAGTACAGCGCCGCCAGCGCCGCCGCGAGGCGCGAAAAAAGGCCCGGCGGCGGGCTGGCGCTCATCCTCCGCGCCTCAATCCTTCGGCTTCAGATAGGCGTCGAGATCGCGGTCGAGATTGCCGGCCTTGAACGCCGGCAGGGCGAACACGCGACCGGCGAAGCGCGCCTCAAGTCGGGCCAACTCGGCGCGCAATGCTTCGAGGCGCGTCGCGGCATTCGGCGCGGCGTCCGCGTCGTCTGCCTCCGCCTCGTCGTCGGCATCGTCGGCTTCGGTCTGCGTGGCGGCCCACTGCGCCGCCTTGTCCTCGTCCAGTTCGATCCGGAAACGGGCCAGCGTGCGGCCCTCGTCCTGCCAGGCATGAAGATTCAGCGTCAGGCCCTCGACGGTGTCGAAGCGCGCCACCCGCAGGCCGTCGCGCTCGGCACCATCGTCGACGAACACGTCATCGAAGCGCAGGCCGTCGAGCAGGCTGGCGGTGGCGTCGGCGACGAACTCGCTGGCCGGCTCGCGGCCGCGCGGCAGGTCGGCGAGGCGGAAGTCGGCACCGGCACCTTCACCGCGAACGATGCGGATCGGCGCGGAGTCGGCCGGCGTCACCGTCACCGATTCGATGCGCGAGGTCGGGATGGCGACCAGTTCGCGTTGCAGCCATTCCACCGGGTTGCGCTCCACGGCGAGGTTGCGGTCGAGCAGCCAGCTTTGCGCCTCGCCGCCGAGGCGGACATAGGTGCCGGCAGCGCGCGTGTTGTTCTCGCCGATGATCAGGCGCAGCGGATCGCCGCCGCCGGACAACTCCACCTCGATGCCGTGGGCATCGGCGGCTGCGATGTCCTCCACGCCGAGGCGCGCGTGCAGGGCCGGGTTGGCGGTCTTGGCTTCGACCCGGTTGGCCTGCGCCAGACCCAGCAGCAGGCTGCGCAGCTTGCCGGCATCGGCCGGATAGCCGCCGCGCTCGGCCAGCGACCAGCCGTCGTCGTCGCGCTCCAGCGTCGCCAGCACGGTGTTGCCGGCAGCGCGCAACTGCACCCGGTCGATGTCGTTGAGGCGCTCGGACAACCCCGGCAGCAACGCGCCCTGCACGGCTACGTCCTGCTGCGGCGCGCGCGCCCCCAGCGTCCAGTAGGCGACGATGGCCGCCAGCAGCGCCGCTGCGGCCAGAATCAACAGATGACGCGAATTCATTGTCCGTTCTCCTTGCGCCGGCGCAGACGCCACAGACCGAAGCCGAGCGCGCCCAGGGTGATCAGGATCGGAATGCCGGCGACGTTGAGGAATTTCAGCTTGCCCTGCAGCGACTGGATGTCGGCATCCAGTTGCCGGCGAACCTGGCGCAGATCCTTGCGGATGCGCAGCTTCTGGTCCTGGAAGCGCTGCAACTCGGCCTGCTGCGCCGGCGTCAGCACCAGGGCGTTCTGGTCGCCGCGGGCGCTTTGCAGCTCGGCCAGTTTGCGCTCGGTCTCGCTCAATTCGGCTTGCAGTTCCTGCTCCTTGGCGCGGAAGCGCTCGTCGGCGGCGCGGCGCAGGGCGTCGACCGTGGTGAACGGCCGCTGCGAGCTGGCGCGGGTGCGCACGGCGATCAGGTCGGAACTGCCGATGAGGTTGTCCACCGCGTTGATGAGGAAGTCGCCATTGCCGGCAAAGGCGTTGACCACGCGCTGGCCGAAGAACGACTGCACGTTGACCCACAGGCGATCACTGGCGATGTCGGTGTCGGCGACCAGAACGATGTTGACATCCTCGGCACTGGCGGCGAGGTGGCCCTCGCCTTCGCGTTCGGGGAAAGCGCTCTTGACCGGCCCGGTCAGCCGCGCCGCCAGCACGTAGCGCTCGCCGGTCGGCGAGAAATCGGCGTACAGCGATTCCGGATCGGGCAGGAAGCGGACCCGCTCGGCGCTGACCACGGCGGCATTGCCGGAACTCTGCGCCAACGGCTCCATCTGCGTACTCGCGCCCTCGCGCTGCATGAAATGGCCGGCGCTGGAGATGTTGACGCTGCCCAATTGGGCGGAGATCACGTCGTTCTGGTTCAGATAGGCGCTGTCCAGGCCGATGATCGCCAGATGGCGGATCGGCGCGGCGTCGGCACGGGTCTGGATCTGCAACGCGCCCTGCGCGTCGAGCACCACCGCGCCGGGATCGAAATCGACGCCCCAGGCGGCGAACAGTTGCGGCAGGTCGGACGCCTTGCTGCCCATCGCCGCCGCCATCGGATCCTCGCCCTGGCCGGGCTGCTCGGACTCGGCATGCGGATCGACCAGCACCAGCAGGCGGCCGCCGCGCAGCACGAACTGGTCGATGGCGTACAGCGCATCGGCACCCAGGTCCTTGGGATGCACCAGCATCAGCAACTGGATGTCGTCGTCGATGCGGGTCAGCGAGCGATCCAGCTTACGCACGTCGAACAGGCCGTTCAGCTCGCCGTGCAGCACCCAGCCTTCGTTGACCCGGCCCAGCGAGGGATCGAAGCCCGGCCCCATTTCCAGCGTCGACAACAGGCCGACCACCGGCCGCTCCGCCTCGCCGAGGCTGGAGATCAGCTTGACCACGTCGTATTCGAGGAAGGCTTCCTTGTTCTGCTGGAAGAACGGGATCAGCGCCACGCCATCGGTGGAGTTGACGCCGGCGAGGCCGAAATACAGGTTCTGCCCGCCGCTGCCGACCGGCACGCCCTGCAGGCCGTAGCCGCTGGCGCGGTCCTCGTCCTCGCTGAACGGCAGCGGGTCGATGACCTGCAACGCCACCTTGCCGCGCGAGACGCTGGCGAGTTCCTCCAGCAGCTCGCGCACGCGGTTGGCATAGGCGCGCAGTTGCGGCGCGTCCTGCGCCATCGAGTCGGAGAAGTAGAAGTACAGGTTGATCGGCTCTTCCAACCCGGCGACCACCTTGCGGGTGCCGTCGGAGAGCGTGTACAGGCGGTTTTCGGTCAGATCGAGACGAACCCCGCGCAGCAGTGTGCCGCCCAGCACCACGGCGGCGACGAACAGGATGGCGATCAGCACCAGGCTGGAGCCGGTCAGGGTCTTGCGGTCGAATGCGGACATGGACAACGCTCCTCAGTCGGCCTTTTTCAGGGAAATGACCACGGTGCAGGCATACAGCCAGAAGCCGATGGTCAGCAGGAAGAACAGCAGGTCGCGCAGGTCGATGACGCCCTTGGCGATGGCACCGAAATGGGTCAGGAAACTGAGTTGGGCGACGGCGTCGGCGACGACATTGCCGAACAGCGCGCGCACCGTGTCCATCACCATCGGAAAGCCGGCCAGCATCATCAAGAAGCAGACCACCACGGTGAGGATGAAGGCGATCACCTGGTTGCGCGTGGCCGCCGACAGGCAGGCACCGATGGCGAGGAAGGCACCGGCCATCAGCAGGCTGCCGAGATAGCCGGCGAGGATGGCGCCGTTATCCGGATCGCCCAGGTAGTTGACCGTGATCCAGATCGGAAAGGTCAGCGCCAGGGCGATGGCGACGAAGGCCCAGGCGGCGAGGAACTTGCCGATCACCGCCTGCCACATGGTCACCGGCAAGGTCAGCAGCAACTCGATGGTGCCGCTCTTGCGCTCCTCGCTCCACAGCCGCATCGCCACCGCCGGGATCAGGAACAGGTAAAGCCAGGGGTGGAAGCCGAAGAACGATTGCAGGTCGGCCTGGCCGCGTTCGAAGAAGGCACCCAGATAGAAGGTCAGCGCGCCGGCCAGCACCAGGAAGATGACGATGAACACGTAGGCCAGCGGAGTGGCGAAATAACTGCGCAGCTCGCGCCGGAAGATCGCCTGCACGGGATGGACCGGACGGCTCATGCGGCCACCTCCGGCGCGGTGGTGATGGTGCGGAACACCTCGTCGAGACGGCCACGCTCCAGTTGCAGTTCGGAAAACGCCACCGCCTGCTCGCGCAGGTAGGCGGTGACCGGCTCGAAGATCGCCGCATCGCCCTTGGGGAAGGCGGTCAGGCGGTGGTCCTGGGCATTGATCTCGACGTTGTCGATGCCGGCCACGCGCAGCAGCCCGGCGCGCACCGCCAGCGGATCGGGCACCGTCATCGACACCGCGCGGTGGTAGCGCGAGCGCGCCTCCAGTTCGCCCGGCGTCGCATCGGCCAGCAGGCGGCCACGGGCGATCACCACGGCGCGGGTGCAGACCGCATGGACTTCTTCGAGGATGTGGGTGGAGATGATGACGATCTTGTTGCGCGCCATCGACTGGATCAGGCCGCGCACCTCGTGCTTCTGGTTGGGATCGAGGCCATCGGTGGGCTCGTCCAGCACCAGCGCCGGCGGATCGTGCAGCAGTGCCTGTGCCAGACCGACGCGGCGCTTGAAACCCTTGGACAGGGTATCGATGGTCTGCGCCATCACGCCGTTGAGTTGCAGGCGCTCGACCAGTTCGTCGATGCGGCTGCGACGGCGCGCGCCGTCCAGCCCGCGCACGTCGGCGATGAAGCCGAGGAACTGGGCGACGCTCATTTCGCCGTAGCTCGGCGCGCCTTCCGGCAGGTAGCCGAGCGCGCGCTTGGCGGCGATCGGATCGGTCTGCACGTCATGGCCGCAGACCGTGGCCGTGCCCGAGCTGGGGGCGAGGAAGCCGGCGATCATCTTCATCGTCGTCGACTTGCCGGCACCGTTGGGGCCGAGGAAGCCCAGCACCTCGCCGGGCTCCACCCTGAAATCGATGCGGTCGACCGCAGTGAAGCGGCCGTAATGCTTGGTGAGCTGCCTGGTCTCTATCATCGGCTTGACTCCTGTTCCGGTTTTCCATTGCGTCGGCGGCGCTCCCCGCACGGCCTGCACACGGCTCGGCTATACCACTGGAATGGCAAAAAGTTCCCGCCGCAGCGGCCTCAACCTGCGCCGCGCGGCCAGTCGAGCCGGCCATCGATGACGACGTGGCTGCGCCCGCCCACCCAGACGCCATCCTCGTCGATGCGCACCAGGATGCGCGCGTCCTTGCCCAGTTCGCGGCCCTGGCTGACGCGATAGCCGCGAGCCAATGCGCCGTCCGGTTCGGTGGCGGCGAGATAGGCGGCGATCAGACCGTTGGCGGCACCGGAGGCCGGATCCTCGACGATGCCGACGCCGGCCGGAAACGCCCGCACCACGAGGTCGTAGTCGCGCTGGCCGACGCGCGCGAAGGCGCACAGACCAAGGCTGTTGCTGGCCAGCGCCAGGGCGCGGATCGCCTCGTGGTGCGGATGCCAGCCGCGCAACTCGGCCTCGTCGGCGAACTCCGCCACCCACCAGCGCCGCCCGCCCTCGACGAAGGCCGGCGGTCGCGCGCCCGGCTTCACCGCACCGAGGATCGCGCGCAACTGCGGATCGGCATCGACGCCCTCGCGCAGCACCCGCGCCGGCGGCGACTGCACGAACAACTGCCGCCCGGCCCCCTCGCCTTCCACCAGGATGGGCAACAGACCGGCACCGCATTGCTGCACCAACCGCGGCGCGGCCTCGACGAACCCGGTCGCCAGCGCCGCGTGCGCACTGCCGATGGTCGGATGGCCGGCAAACGGAATCTCCCGGCTAGGCGTGAAGATGCGCAGCCGATAGCTGGCCCCCGGCGCGGTCGGCGGCAGCAGGTAAGTGGTTTCCACCAGGTTGGTCCAGGTGGCGAAGCGCTGCATGTCGTCGGCGTCCCAGCCGTTCATGCCGATCACCACGCCCAGCGAATTGCCGCCACCGGCGCGCTCGGTGAACACATCCAGTTGCAGGAAGCGGATGCCATCTTTGCGGGACATGGAAACCTCGTTGGCGCGCTCGCGCCGCTGGCCGGGGAATCGGGCCGGCAAGGGTGTACCGGCGCGCGAGAACACGCAACTGCCAGCGCACCGCATGCCCCTCGCCCCTGGTTGACCGCCCTTTACAAAGCCCTTGGAACGAATCGCCCTGTGAGCAACGCCACGCCAGCAAGCAGATCAGACATGGGGACGGATGAGCCCGGCAGGCAGTGATGAAGCGACGTCAACGTGATTGAAGTGGCTGCGCCAAGCTGTCCGGCAGATACCGGCTCAAGAATCCGGAATTGTCCCTGGCACGGATGCAATGCGGAGAGCCCGCCGAACTGGCTGCCTGCACCGGCCATCACGGCTGAGCTGAACGCGCCCCGACGTTACTAATGAATAAATATCGTAGCCTCACAAGTCGCACGCCCAATGAAGGCTGAAAATATCAATTAAATCATATATTTAAAAAAACAAATTTTGCGATAATTTTGTTTATTTCTTAGTAGTAGAAATAACGCCTGCCATCAATGAGGTGAGCAACACCCAGCGTTGCTCCCAGCCACCTTCAATACCACGCTGACGAAGCTCATTAGAAACCGGAGCATCCTCGCCACCGATACCAATATAAAGCGACTCCATCACAAATTCTCGTACATCGGAGCCACACGAAGATGCCTCAAAATCGGGGCGCTCGCTTAATACTTCGAAAAGCTGTTTGGCTACTTTGAGCTGATCCGACTGGCGTTGTGGATCGAGCACGCCCTGCACTAGGGTTTCACGCTGAACACGTGCTACCAACTCAGAGAAAGGATCATCGTTTTGATGTTCGTGAAGCCAACCTCTCATCTCTTCTAGTGTTCTCTTCGCTGATAGCCTCTTCGCTGTTGGGTTCACCAAGGAATTAATATATTCCTTACATGCTCGCTGGGCGCTGAAATGCCTAGAAAAAGCATCTGGATCAAGCTCACGAATCTGAGACTCATTTGCACACCCCGCCACCGAGATAGCAAGCGGCACCAGTAGAGGAAGATAGCGGGTAATTTTCATGGCACTCGTTGTCCTTTAAAGTTCTCTACGCTCTGGATAAATTTGTTAATTTTATTCACGCCCTTATACCCTGAGGCCGCCTGCTTCAGCATTCCCGGCGTGAGCCGGTATGTTTCACCGGCCCTATTCGTCATAAACAATGTGCCTCCAGTATCCTTGACGAACTGCATATCAGTACCAGAGAACTTCATATTGCTGTCGAAGTGCGTGTGAGCCCAAGCCACCATTCTGAAGCCCGCGCCACGAATAGCATTGAACAGTGGTGCAGGGTCAACAATTGTCGCACCAGGCGGCCCCATACCCGGAGTGACGTACCCAAAATTGCCCTTATCTATCCGAACGATTCCAACTTGGTATTCCGCCCGCTCATCAACACCTTGCTGGGAGTACCGATCACCGAAAGCCTTCGCCGCGGCACTTGGGGTCGAGAAGCCTGTTTCCTCCACCATGATCTGATCAGGAACGGAAACTAGTCCTGAGGGACCATCGCCCGAGCCAGTCGCCCTTCCGCGATTACCAGCATTACTCGCCGCATAGCTAAACGCAGCCATGGCCGCGCCATTGGCAAACTTCCCGCCGGTCATCGCCGAGACGGTGCCGCCGACCAGTGCAGCCGCGACAGTCTGTCCTTGAATGCCTTCGATGTATTTGCCGACCATGCCCGGCATCACTGCGCCGGTGCCCGCGCTCACGAAGCCGTGGCCGAACTTGCCGCCTTGCAGGCTCGACATCACGCCACCGGCCATGCCCATGGAAAAGAACTTCTTGGGCGCGGAGGAGAGTCCGCCGAATGCGCGACGACGCGCGCGCGGGACGGGTGGAGCGTTTTTCATGCAGGGTCTGTGTGGCATGCGCGCAGGGTAGACAATTTCGGCTGGGCTTGTGAAAAAATCGCCCATCCACGGCGGACGCCCGGAAACGCCCTCGCCATGATGTTCGAGTTGCTCTGGGATCAGCCGTGGGCGCGGATCGGTCTTGCGGGCAATGATGACGAGGCGGCGGCGTGATTGCAGTGGCTGTGCAAAGATGCCGGCCGACATTCGCCCAAGAACCCGCCATGACCCTCGACGCGACCCTGATCCTGATCGCCCTGACCTGCCTCGTCTCCTGGCTGGCCTGGCGCAATCCACGCCTGCTGCAACGTCTGATGCTGTGGTCGCCGGCGGTCACCCGTGGCCGGCAGTACGAGCGCCTGGTCAGCTACGGCTTCGTGCATGCCGATGCCATGCACCTGCTGTTCAACATGATCACGCTGTACTTTTTCGGCGGGCTGATCGAGCGCGCCTTCGCCGGCTATCTGGGGGTAGCCGGTTTCGTCGGTTTCTATCTGAGCGCGTTGTTGGTCGCCGCCCTGCCCGGCTACCTGCGCCATCGCAACGACCCGGACTATCGCACCCTGGGTGCCTCCGGCGCGGTCGCCGCGATCCTGTTCGCCTTTGTCCTGATCCAGCCCTGGGCGCTGATCTTCGTCTTTTTCATCCCGGTGCCGGCGATCATCTTCGCCCTGCTCTACGTCGGCTACAGCATCTGGGCGGAACGGCGCGGCAAGGACAACATCAACCACAGCGCCCACCTGTGGGGCGCGGGTTACGGCATCGTGTTCAGTCTGGCGATGGAACCGCGCATCCTCGGCCTGTTTCTGGATCGATTGTTCGATCCGTGATTGGTGGATTGGGGATTGGTGATTCGAGAGGTGATGTCGCAGCAGGCTGGTCGCTCTTTCCAATCACCAATAGCCAATCACGAATCAGCGCGCCCCAAGGGCGCGCCCAATGCGGCACTCATCCGGGCGATCCAGCGCATTTGCGCGCCGTCGCGGGTGTCGTAGTCGGTGCCGGTGTAGCCCCACCAGTCCCAGCAGCCCTTGGGGTTGAGCGGGCGCAGGCTGGGGCGTGCCTGCGGGTACAGCACGACGACGTTGGCGGCGTCGGCCCAGCGGTTGAAGCCGGCTTCGCGGGCGAACAGGTCGCCGATCTTTTCCGCTGATTGTTCGCAGCCGTGCAGGGCGATGTGCAGGCCGCAGGACGCGCCCTCGGCGCAGGCTTGCGGGACGTACAGATAGCCGCTGTCGGCACCGGGCGGGTTGCCCGGGTCGTCGGCGTAGGGGCGCTGGTCGAACACGCGCAGTTCGCCGCTGGCTTGGCCGGGCGCGTCGACGCCGTAGAGCAGGCTGAACGCTTCGCCGGCGGCGTCGAAGGCGCAGCGGGCGATGAACGGCGCTTCGGCGCGGGTGCAGTCGTCGCCGGGGGCGGCGGTGGGCATCAGGTGGGCAAACGGCAGGTCGAAGCGCGTGGTCACTTCGACGCCGGCATCGAGCGCGGCGTACAGATCGGCGGCGGCCTGGCTGACGCCGGCACCGACGGTGCTGTCGAGTTGGCCGTGGTAGACCCACACCTTGTCGCCGGCCAGGCCGGACAGTGGTGCCAGGCGACCATCGGCGGCGCGTTCGCGCACGCTGTCGGCCAACGGGGCCAGCGCCGGCAGTGCGGCGTCGTCCGGTGCCATGCACTGCGCCAGGGCGATGCGCAGATCGCCCTGCGCGCAGCCGTACGGCCCGCCGGCGAGCAGGGCGGCACCGGCGACGCGGTCGGAATGGGCGAGATGGAGCTGCTGCGCCATGTAGGCACCGGAGCTGAGCCCGGACACGGTGACGCGGGCGGCATCGATGTCGAGCGACGGCAGCGGCGGCGTCACCTGCCCCTGCACCGAGCAGCCGGCGAGGGCGAAAAAGAAAACGCCCGACACCAGGTATCGGGCGGAGAGCCAAGGGAACGCTGCGGCGTTGCCGCGATGAAGCTTTTTGTTGGATTCAGGGCGCATGGTCATGTCAGGCGAGAAGAAGGGGCCGGCCGGGCCGGCCCCGTCCGGATCAGAAGTTGTAGCGCACCGACAGGTACCAGTTGCGCGGCGGCGCGTAGTACGCAGTCTGGATGTTGGCCACCGAGGAGAATTCCTGGCCTTCGGTCTTGTACAGCTCGTCGGTCAGGTTACGCACGCCGGCGCGGACCTGCCAGACGTACTGCGGCGAGTCCCACACGCCGAACAGGCCGGCCGTGGTGTAGGCGTCCTGCATCAGACCCGGGCGGTTGTCCACCGACAACCAGGTATCGCCACGGTAGGAAACGTCGCCACCCAGCGTCAGCGTGCCGTTGTTCTCCAGGTAGAACGCGTGCTGCAGGGCTAGGCGGGCGGTCCAGTCCGGCGAGAACGGGACGTGCTGGTGCAAGGTCGGGTCGTAGGCCGGGTTGCTCGGATCGGTGGTGCGCAGGTCGGCGAAGTTCTTGTAGCTGGCATCCATCCAGCTGACCTGGCCGCTCAGCGTGGTGGCATCGCCGAGGCGGGCGACGCCCTCGATCTCCAGTCCGTTGATTTCCATCTCGGCGGCGTTGAGCACCGGGAAGGAGAACGTCGGCACCGGCGAATCCGGGTTCAGCACTTCCGACACGCGGGCCTGGAAGTCCTTGTAGTTGCTGTGGAAGGCGGCCACGTTGGCGGTCATGCGGCCATCCGAGGAGCGCATCTTCACGCCGGCTTCGTAGGTCCACACGAACTCCGGATTGAACACCGCCGAGGTGGTTTCCAGCACCGAGTTGGCGCGGCCGTTGAAGCCGCCGGACTTGAAGCCGCGGTTGGCCGACACGTAGCCCATCACGTTGTCGCTGAAGGCCTTTTGCAGGCTCAGCGACGGCGTCCAGGCATCCCAGCTCTGCTTGCCCTCGAAGGCCACCGTCTCGTTGATCGCTGCGAACAGCGGGCCCCAGAAGGTGCTGGTGGTGCGCGCGTAATCCTTCTCGTCACGCGAGTAGCGCAGGCCGGCGGCCATCGTCCAGGTCGGCGCGAACTCCCAGTTGAGGTGGGCGAAGGCGGCGGTGCTGGTGGTTTCCAGATCGTCCTCGATGGTGCGCAGGAAGGAGATCGGCGCGCCGGCAAAGCCGAAGAAGTCGCTGGCGTAGGCTTCCTGGTAGGACGGCAGCGTCTCGTTCATGTAGTACAGGCCGAAGATCGCCTGCACGTTGCTGCCGTTGTCGAACTGCAATTGCAGTTCCTGGCTGTGCTGTTCCTGGTCGACCTGCACCAGCACGTCGCCGAGTTCCCACTCGGAGGCATCGATGTCGATGTAGGAACTGGTGTCCAGCTTGCGCCAGGCGGTGATGCTCTTCACCAGCCAGGCCTCGTCCAGATCCCATTGCAGGTTGGCGCTGAAGCCCTTGTGCGTCATTTCCTGGCCCTGGTCGGGGCCGAACGAGGTGCGGGTGCGGAAGTCGTAGTCGTCGCTGTCGGGCTGGAGCAGGATCACCGGGCCGAGCGCGAGGTCGGTGCGGATCAGCGGCGCGGTCGGCTGGCCCAGGGTCAGCGCGTTGTCCTGACGGGTGTAGTCGAAGGACAGCGTGGCGTTGAAGCTGTCGGTCGGACGCAGGGCCAGCTTGGCGCGCATGGCCAGGGTGTCCTCGCCGTTGTAGTCCTCGCCGGTCACCGGATCCTCGACGTAGCCGTCGTTGTGCAGCCAGGCACCGGCGACGCTGAAGGCGACCGTGTCGGACAGTTCCTGGCCAAGGTAGGCGCGCAGGTCGGTGCGGCCGAAGCTGCCGACGCCGAACTCGATGGCACCGCCCTCGTTGTCGTACGGGTTCTTGGTGTTGATCTTGATCGCGCCGCCGGTGGAGTTCTTGCCGTACAGCGTGCCCTGCGGGCCGCGCAGCACTTCCACCTGCTGCACGTCGAACAGCGAGAACAGCGCGCCGTTGATGCGCGAGTAGTAGACATCGTCGACGTACATGCCGACGCCCGGATCGAAGGTTTGCAGCGAGTCGGGCTGGCCGATGCCGCGAATGAACACGTTGACCGTGTTCGACGAGCCGCGACCCTGGACGATGTTGAGGTTGGGCACGCTGCCCTGCAGGCCGTCGATGTTGTTGGCACCGAGGTCGCGCATCTGCTCGTCGTCGAGCACGCTGACCGCGACCGGGACGTCCTGGATCGACTCGACCCGGCGACGCGCGGTGACGACGATCTCGTCGAGCATGCTGGACTCGTCATTGGCAGGCGTCTCCTGGCCTGCCGGGGCGCTCTGGGCGAAAGCCAGCGCCGGCGTGCACAACAGTGCGGTGATGGCGACGCAAAGATACTTGCGGTTCATGGAAACTCCTCGGTGAATGGCGGTCAGCCGGCTCGGGCCGGTCTGTTGGTACTCGGTGCTCGCGCACTGGGGGCGACTTTGTGGCGGGCATGATCCCCAAGCGGACGCTGCGGCGCACTTGTACCTTGGTACAGTGGGAGAGCGGCAAGCGACTCGACGACACTCGCCGCCATCATTGGATCGTGCCGGAGCGCGCGCATGTCGTTTCTGATCGTTCTGGCCGCGCTGGCCTTCCTGATGCTGGTCGCCTATCGCGGCTACAGCGTCATCCTGTTCGCCCCGGTCGCCGCGCTCGGCGCGGTGCTGCTGACCGACCCGTCCCTGGTCGCGCCGATGTTCACCGGCCTGTTCATGGACAAGATGGTCGGTTTCCTGAAGCTGTACTTCCCGGTCTTCGTGCTCGGCGCGGTGTTCGGCAAGGTGATCGAGCTGTCGGGGTTTTCCAAATCCATCGTCACCGCCGCCATCCGCATCGTCGGCGCGCAGCGGGCGATGCTGTCGATCGTGCTGGTCTGCGCCCTGCTCACCTACGGCGGCGTGTCGCTGTTCGTGGTGGTGTTCGCGGTCTACCCGTTCGCGGCCGAGCTGTTCCGTCAGGGCAACATCCCCAAGCGGCTGATCCCCGGCACCATCGCGCTGGGCGCGTTCACCTTCACCATGGACGCGCTGCCGGGCACGCCGCAGATCCAGAACATCATCCCGACCACTTTCTTCGGCACCAACACCTGGGCCGCGCCGATCCTCGGCACCCTGGGTGGCGTGTTCATCCTGATCATCGGCATGAGCTACCTGGAATGGCGTCGCCGCGCCGCCGCGCGTGCCGACGAGGGCTATGGCGACGCCGCCAGTCTGCTGAACGAGCCGGCCGCCTACCAGGGCGGGCAGTTGCCCAACCCACTGATCGCGGTGCTGCCGCTGGTGCTGGTCGGCGTGGCCAACATCGTCTTCACCTGGTGGATTCCGCAGGCCTACGGCGACAGCCATTCCTTCGTGCCGGCGGTGATCGGCAACCCGGCACCGGTGGTGCAGGAAGTCTCGCGCATCACCGCGATCTGGGCGGTGATGGGTGCGCTGCTGGTCGGCATCTTCACCGTGCTGGCGTTCGCCTGGCGGCCGGTGCTGAAGAGCTTCGCCGAAGGCTCCCGGCAGGCGGTCGGCGGCGCGCTGCTGGCGGCCGGCAACACGGCGTCCGAATACGGCTTCGGTGCGGTGATCGCCGCCCTGCCCGGCTTCCTGGTGGTCGCCAACGCGTTGGGCGCAATCCCCGATCCGCTGATCAACGAAGCGATCACCGTGACCGCGCTGGCCGGCATCACCGGCTCCGCTTCCGGCGGCATGAGCATCGCCCTGGCAGCGATGGCCGATACCTTCATCGCCAATGCCAACGCCGCCAACATCCCGATGGAAGTGCTGCACCGCGTCGCCTCGATGGCCTCCGGCGGCATGGATACCCTGCCGCACAACGGTGCCGTCATCACCCTGCTGGCGGTGACCGGCCTGACCCATCGGCAAAGCTACAAGGACATCTTTGCCATCACCGTGATCAAGACGGCGGCGGTGTTCTTCATCATCGGCCTGTTCTACGCCACCGGACTGGTGTGAGTGTCCTCGCCCGGCCGGTCCAGCCGCCGGTCGGGGCGACGCAGGGCGGCGCATCGGGCACACTCCGGACTTGATCCGTGCCAGTGAGCCCAACCATGTCCAACCTGCCCGATTGCCCCGCCTGCGGTTCTTCCTACACCTACGAGGACGGCGTGCTGCTGGTCTGCCCGGAGTGCGCGCATGAGTGGTCGGCGGACGATCCGGCGGGCGACGGCGAGGAGGCGCGCGAAGTGCGCGACGCGGTCGGCAACCTGTTGGCCGATGGCGACACGGTGACCGTCATCAAGGACCTGAAGGTCAAGGGCTCGTCCGACGTGGTGAAGGTCGGCACGCGGGTGAAGAACATCCGCCTGGTCGATGGCGACCACGACATCGACTGCAAGATCGACGGCATCGGGCCGATGAAGCTGAAGTCGCAGTTCGTCAAGAAGGCCTGATTGCGCGCGCCCGCTGGGTGGCGATGGCCCACAGGCAGAGCGCCGTGCCGATCAGCGCGGCGATGGCCCCGACCGGGCCGGTCGAGGTCCAGCCAAGGCCGGCGTTGATCGCCATGCCGCCCAGCCACGGCCCCAGCGCGTTGGCGGCGTTGAAGGCGGCGTGATGCGAGGCGGCGGCGAGGGTCTGCGCCGCGCCGGCGACATCCATCAGATGGGTTTGCAGGATGACGCCGAGCGCGCCGAGCATGCCGATGGCGACCGTCGCCGGCAGGATCGTCCACAGCGAACCGGCAAGCAGCGGAAACAGCGCCAGCACCACCGCCGCGCCGGCCAGCACGACCACGGCGGCACGCAGGCGCAGGCGGTCGAACAGCCTGCCGCCGGCCATGGTGCCGATCACTCCGCCAAGGCCGAAACCGGCCAGTCCCAGCGGAATCAGGGCGGCGGACACGCCGGTGACGTGCAGCAGCGTCGGCGCGATGTAACTGAACACGCAGAACATGCCGGAGAAGCCGATGACGCCGATCAGCAGCGCCTGCCAGACCGGCAGGCGATTGAAGGCGCGCAGTTCGTCGGCGACGCGCCGTTGGCGCGGCTTTGCCCGGTCCGCCGGCATCAACAAGGCGATCATCGCCACGCTGGCCAGCGCAACCGCCGCCACCGCGACGAACACCCAGCGCCAGCCGATCTGCTGGCCCATCCAGGTGGCCAGCGGATTGCCGGCGAGGATCGCCAGCGTCAGGCCCAGCATCACCAGGCTGACCGCCTTGCCGCGCGCATGCGGCGGACTGATCGCCACCGCCACCAGCGAGGCGACGCCGAAATACGCGCCATGCGGCAGACCGGCGATGAAGCGCCATGCCAGCATGCCGGCATGGCCGGCGGCGAATGCGGTCGCCAGGTTGGCCAGCGCGTAGAAGCCCATCAGCGCCAGCAGCAACCGGCGACGCGGAAGGCGTCCGCCGAGCAGGGCAAGCAGCGGTGCGCCGACCACCACGCCCAGCGCATAGGCGCTGATCAAGTGGCCGACCCGCGGCTCGCTGACGCCGAACTCGCGCACCAGTTCCGGCATCAGGCCGATCACCGCGAACTCGCCAGCGCCGATGGCGAAACCGCCCAGCGACAGGGCGGTGATCAGCCAGGCGCGGCGGCGCGGCACCGCGTCCACGCCGGGCGACTTCGAAAGGGCATCCATGGCCCATTATGCTGCGACGCAACAGTGGCGGACAGTGCAGCGGCGTCGCGCCGCCATCGTCTTCGCGCCGCGACCACGCCATGTCGGGCGAAGAGGCGATAATGCGCGGCCGTTCTGCTGCTCCCGGTGATCATGCCGCCACACCCCGCCATCGTCCTGACGCCGTTTGCCCGCGCCCGCCTGTTCCCGCTCGAGCCGCGCCGCAGCGCGATTCAGGACTGCACGGCCAGTGAATTCGAGCGTCGTCTCAACGAGGAGGAGCCGGTGACGGTGTTGCCCGGCTACGCGCCGTTCTGCCGCCTGCACGTGCACCGCAACTGGACCTCGACGCGCTGTTCGGTGATTGCCATCGACGTCGACAACCGGCATCTGCTGCGCAGCGCCTACGAGGCGCGCAGCAGCGATGAACTGGCGGTGCTGACGCGCTGGTTCGAAGGCATAGAACCAGCGGTGGCCAACTACCTGATCCCGATCCTCTACAACCGCGAGCAACTGGCCCGCGAAGGCAGTCCGATCGACGCCGACTGGGGCGTGGTCGGCTGCCTGTACACGATGGCACCGGAGGAAATCCCGATGGCACCGATCACCATGATGCGCAACGCGCTGGGCGTGGAGGAAGGCGGATCCGGCGTGCCACTGGACAGCAAGGCCTACCGCCGCAGCGTGGCGTTCTGGGAGCGCCACGCCAACTGGCGCTGAGCACGGTCGGCTACAGGGCGTCGAAATCGCCCAGTGCCTGGATCAGGCGCCGGGCGCGCTTGTCGGGGCGGCCGGCTGGCGGCTGGTAGCCGGCGCGTTCCAGCCGACGCCGCTCGCGCTCCGCCTCGCGCCGGGCAAGTGATTCCGGGGTTTCCCGATACAGCGCCTGCGCCACACTGGCCGGGCCACGCTGCTCGCTGAGCGCGGCGATGAGGAGGTCGAACTGTTCCTCGCCGCGCCGCACGGTGAGCGCATCGCCGACGCGGAACTGCCGCGACGGCTTGCACGGCTGGCCGGCGAGTTCCACCTTGCCCGAGGCCAAGGCCTGCTTGGCCAGCGCACGGGTCTTGAAGAAGCGTGCCGCCCACAGCCAGAGGTCGGCACGGACGCCCTCGCCCGCCACGCCGGAAGCGGCATCGGCCGCTTCCGCGCGGGTGTTGCGCGCCTGCCGGGCCACCGCGCGCGTCAGCCGGCGCGCAGCAACAGTGCGTTGACGCGCTTGACGAAGCCGGCCGGATCATCCAGCGCCGCGCCTTCGGTCAGTTGCGCCTGCTCCAGCAGCAGCAGGGCGAGATCGCCGGCCACCGCCTCGTCGCTTTCGGCGTCGAAACGGGCGATCAGCGGATGCGCCGGATTGATTTCGAGGATCGGCTGGCTGTCCGGCACGGCATGGCCGGCGGCCTGCATCAGCCGCTGCATGTGCAGGGCCATGTCGTGCTCCTCCAGCACCAGGCAGGACGGCGAGGCGGTCAGCCGCTCGGACACGCGCACCTCGCGCACGCGCTCGCCCAGCCGCGCCTTCAGCTTGTCGATGACGCCCTGCGCCGCCTTTTTCGCCTCCTCGCGGCTGGCCTTGTCGACCGGCTCGCCGAGCTTGTCGAGATCCAGTTCGCCCTTGGCGACGTTCTTCAGCGACTTGCCGGCGTATTCGTGCAGGTAGCCGGCCATCCACTCGTCGATGCGCTCGTGCAGCAGCAGCACCTCGACCCCGCGCGCCTGCAAGGCTTCCAGTTGCGGGCTGTGACGGGCGGCGTTCCAGCCATCGGCGGTGAGGTAGTAGATCGCCTCCTGGCCGGGCTTCATGCGCTCGATGTACTGATCCAGCGAGACCAGATCATCGCGCTCGCCGCTGGCGGTGGAGGCGAAGCGCAACAGCTTGGCGAGGCGCTCGCGGTTGCCGTGGTCCTCGGCGATGCCTTCCTTGAGCAGCGCGCCGAACTCCTTCCAGAAACCGGCGTACTTCTGCGCCTCGTCCCTGGCCAGACGGTCGAGCAGATCGAGCGTGCGACGGGTCAGCGCCGCCTTCAGCTTGTCGAGCTGGCGGTTGCCCTGCAGCAGTTCACGGCTGACGTTGAGCGGCAAATCGTCGGAATCGACCACGCCGCGCACGAAGCGCAGGTAGGCCGGCAGCAACTGCTCGGCGGCGTCGAGGATGAACACGCGCTTCACGTACAGGCGCAGACCCTTGCGTGTGTCGCGGTCGAACTGGAAATCGAACGGTGCCTTGGCCGGCAGGTACAGCAGGGAAGTGAAGTTCTGGTTGCCTTCGACGCGGTTGTGCGTCCACGCCAGGGCGTCGTTGAAGTCGTGGCTGACGTGCTTGTAGAAGGTCTGGTAGTCCTCGTCGGACAGCTCGGACTTCGGCCGCGTCCACAGCGCCGAGGCCTGGTTGACCACTTCGAGTTCGTCGCCGGGCTTGCCGTCGACCTGCCTGGGCATGTGGATCGGAAAGGCAATGTGGTCGGACCACTGCTGCACCAGCGAGCGCAGCTTCCACGAGGCCAGGTATTCCTTGGCGTCGTCCTTCAGGTGCAGGGTGATGCGGCTGCCGCGCGACAGGCCGTCGGCGGGCTCCAGGGTGTATTCGCCGCCGCCGTCGCTGATCCAGCGCCAGCCGTCATCGCTGCCGGCACGGCGGGTTTCCACGACCACCTTGTCGGCCACGACGAAGGCGGAGTAGAAGCCGACGCCGAACTGGCCGATCAGGTTGGCATCGGCCTTCTGCCCGTCGCTGAGCCGAGCCAGGAAGCGCCGCGTACCGGAGCTGGCGATGGAGCCGAGATTGTCGATCAGGTCCTGCCGGCTCATGCCGATGCCGTTGTCGGCGACGCTGAGCGTGCCGGCGGCCTCGTCCCAGGTCAGGCTGATGCCGAGATCGGCCTGTTCGCCATACAGCGAAGCATCGCCGAGCGCCTCGAAGCGCAGCTTGTCGCAGGCGTCGGAGGCGTTGGAAATGAGTTCGCGCAGGAAGATGTCGCGATTGGAGTACAGCGAATGGATGACCAGGTGCAGGACCTGCTGCACCTCGGCCTCGAACTTGAAGGATTCTGCGGTGGCCGTCATCGGCATTCTCCAGAAAAACGGAACGCGGCGAAGATGGGTGCGGCGGCGGCGATTTCAAGCGCCGGCTCGCGATCAGGGGCCGCTCGCGCCGCGCCGTCGCCAAAAAGCAAACGGCCACCCGAAGGTGGCCGCTCGTCGAAACCCGTGACCAGCGATCAGGTGCCGCGCCGGGTCAGGTCTTCCTTGATGCGGGCAGCCCTGCCTTCCAGGCCGCGCAGGTAGTACAGCTTGGCGGCGCGGACGCGGCCGCGACGCTTGATCTGCACCGAGTCGATCAGCGGGGAATGGGTCTGGAAGACACGCTCGACGCCGGTGCCGTGGGAAATCTTGCGCACGGTGAAGGCGGAATTGAGGCCGGCGTTCTTCTTGCCGATGACCACGCCTTCATAGGCCTGAACGCGCTCGCGATTGCCTTCCTTGACCTTGACGTTGACGATGATGGTATCGCCCGGGCCGAAATCCGGCAGCTGACGCTGCGACTGCTCTGCTTCGAACTGCTGCAGGAGGTTGCTCATGGTTGCACCGAGGAATTCTGGAGGTTCGCGAGGGACAGACCGGCGGACATCCGCGGATCATGCCGAGGACGGCGGTCTGCACTGGGAAGTCACGCAGTATAGCGGGTATCGGGGAAGGATTCCAAGCCCTGCGATCAGCCGGTGATCCGTGTGCGGTTTCCGCGCGGCTCAGCGCGACGCCGCATCCCGCACCGCCTCGGCGTCGGCCTGGGCCAGCAGCGCCCGGTCCTCGCGGTCCAGGGTCAGCCGGGCGAACAGATCGGGCCGTCGCGCACGGGTGCGCAGCAGGGATTGCTGCCGGCGCCAGCGACGGATCGCGGCGTGGTCGCCGGACAGCAGCACCGCCGGCACGTCGCCGAGTTCGTGGTGCTCGGGCCGGGTGTAGTGCGGGCAGTCGAGCAGGCCGGACTCGAAGCTGTCCTCGCCGGCCGAGTCGGGATGGTTGAGCGCGCCGTCCTGCAGCCGGCCGACCGCGTCGATCAGCACGGCGGCGGCCAGTTCGCCGCCGCTGAGCACGTAGTCGCCGATGGAGATTTCCTCGTCCGCCTCGGCGGCGATGAAGCGCTCGTCGACGCCTTCGTAGCGGCCGCAAAGCAGGATCAGCCTGGGCAGGGCAGCCAGTTCGCGTACCCGCGCCTGGGTCAGCGGGCGGCCCTGCGGGCTCAGGTGGATCAGCGGTGCCGGCGCGGGATCGGCGGCGCGGGCGGCGGCCAGCGCGCCGCGCAGCGGATCGATCTGCATCAGCATGCCGGGACCGCCACCGAAAGGCCGGTCGTCGACGCGACGATAGCCGCCGACGGCGTGATCGCGCGGATTCCAGGCGTGGACTTCGACCAGGGCGCGCTCCTGCGCGCGGCCGACCACGCCAAGCCGGGCGCATTGCGCCATGAAGTCGGGAAACAGGCTGATCACGTCGATGCGCATTCGCGCGGCGCTCAGAACTCGGGGTCCCAGTCGACCACGATGCGGCCGCCGGCGATATCGACCTCGACCACGTGATGGCCGACGGTGAACGGCAGCAGGCGCTCGCGCTCGCCCTGCACCACCATCACGTCGTTGGCACCGGTTTCCAGCAGATGGGAGACGCGGCCGAGTTCGACGCCGTCGACGGTGACCACGCGCAGGCCCTCCAGGTCGGCCCAGTAGTATTCGCCGGGCGCGGCCGGCGGCAGGCTGGCGCGGTCGATCCAGATCTCGCCGCCGATCAGGGCTTCGGCCTGGTTGCGGTCGACAACGCCGTCGACGCGAAAGACCAGGGCGCGGCCCTGCCAGCGCCATTCGGCCACCGCCAGCGCGCGCTCTTCGCCGCGCAGGACGAAGCGCCACGGGCGATAGTCGAAGATGGCGTCGGCCGGCCGGGTGTGCGAGCGCAGCTTCATCCAGCCCTGGATGCCGAGCACGCCCGAGACGTGCCCGAGCAGCAGGCGCGTCGCGCCGCTCATCGGCGCGACGACCGCCGCTGCGGCGGAGGTCGGGACACGGCGCTGGCCATGGGCAACCTCGTCACTGCGCGCCTCGACGGGCCGGGGCAGCCGGGCTGCGGACGGGCGCTCAGGCTGCGGCGGGAGCCGCTGCCGAGGCCTGCTTGTACAGGCTGGCGACCTTGTCGGTGAGCTGGGCACCGTGGCCAACCCAATGCTTGACGCGATCGGTGTCCAGTTGCAGGCGCGGCTCGTTGCCGGTGGCGACCGGGTTGTAGAAACCCAAGCGTTCGATGGCGCGGCCATCGCGCTTGTTGCGCTGATCGGTGACGACGATGTGGTAGAAGGGCCGCTTCTTGGCGCCGCCGCGGGTCAGACGGATCTTGACCATTGTGGTGTGCTCTGTGTTGTGTTCGGGGATGTGTCGCGAAAGGTCGAACGCCCGTGCGGGGCGAAGCGAACGCGCAAGTATAGCCGTCCCGGCGGCCGCGGGGAATCCCCATCGAGGACACAGACCGCCTCGCAGCCGGGGCGGTCGGGCCGGGCTGCCTCAGACGTTGAAGCGGAAGTGCAGGATGTCGCCTTCCTGGACGAGGTAGTCCTTGCCTTCCAGTCGCAGGCGGCCGGCTTCCTTGGCGCCGGCCTCGCCGCGGTACTTGATGAAATCCTCGTAGGACATCGTTTCGGCGCGGATGAAACCCTTTTCGAAGTCGGTGTGGATGACGCCGGCGGCCTGCGGCGCGGTGGCCCCCTTCTTCACCGTCCAGGCGCGCACTTCCTTCACCCCGGCGGTGAAATAGGTTTGCAGGCCGAGCAGGGCGTAGGCGGCGCGGATCACGCGGTTGAGACCGGGTTCCTCGAAGCCCATGTCGGCGAGGAACACGTCGCGGTCGGCCTCGTCGAGCTGCGAGAGTTCCTCCTCGATGGCGGCGCAGACCGGAACCACCTGGGCACCCTCGCGCTGCGCGCGCTCGCGCACGACATCCAGATGCGGGTTGTTCTCGAAACCGTCCTCGCGCACGTTGGCGATGTACATGACCGGCTTCAGGGTGAGCAGGAACAGGTCGCGCAGCAGCGCTTTTTCTTCGCCCGTCAGGCCCATCGAGCGCGCCGGATGGCCCTGGTCCAGATGGGCGCGCACGCGGGCCAACAGGTCGCGACGGGCGATGGCGTCCTTGTCGCCGGTCTTGGCCGCGCGCTCGTAGCGGTTCAGCGACTTCTCCACCGACTCCAGATCGGCCAGCGCCAGCTCGGTGTCGATGGTCTCGATGTCGGCGATCGGATCGACCTTGTTGGCGACGTGGATCACGTCCGGGTGCTCGAAGCAGCGCACCACGTGCGCGATCGCGTCGGTCTCGCGGATATTGGCGAGGAACTTGTTGCCCAACCCCTCGCCCTTGCTGGCACCGGCGACCAGGCCGGCGATGTCGACGAACTCGACCGCCGTCGGGATCGTCCGCTGCGGCTTGACGATCTTCGCCAGCTCATCGAGGCGCGGATCGGGCACCGGCACCACGCCGACGTTGGGGTCAATGGTGCAGAACGGAAAATTGGCCGCCGCGATGCCGGCGCGGGTCAGCGCATTGAAAAGCGTGGACTTGCCGACGTTCGGAAGCCCGACGATGCCGCATTGGATGCCCATGTGTGAATCCGGGAGTGGAGAATCGGGAATCGGGAATCGTCAAAAGCAGAAGCGCTGCTCTTCCGATTCCCGATTCCCCATTCCCTATTCCCTGCTCTGCGTATGCAACCGCTTCATCGCTTCGTTGAAATCGCCTTCCACTGCCAGCGGGAGGGCCTGAAGGGCGTCGTCGAGAGCGCGCAGGATGGCGGCTTCGTCGTCCTTGCCGGGTCGGCCCAGCACCCAGGGAGTGACCTTGTCGCGCTGGCCGGGATGACCGATGCCGATGCGCAGGCGGTGGAAGTCGCCGCCGCCCAGGTGGGCGAACAGGTCGCGCAGGCCGTTCTGCCCGCCGTGGCCACCATCGAACTTCAGCCGGGCGACGCCGGGGGCGAGGTCGAGGTCGTCGTGGGCGACCAGCATTTCCTGAGGCGCGATCTTCCAGTAACGCAGCGCGGCGGCGACCGACTGCCCGCTGCGGTTCATGAAGGTCGCCGGCTTCAGCAGCCACAGCGCGCGACCGCCGATTTCGGCCCGGGCGACTTCGCCGAACAGCTTGCCCTCGGGCAGGAAACGCGCACCCTGCGCCTGCGCCAGCGCATCGACGAACCAGAAGCCGGCGTTGTGGCGTTGGCGTGCATGTTCGGCCCCGGGATTGCCCAGGCCGACCAACAGACGCAGTGAGGACATCGCAGACGATCCCGCCCTGACGCGGGCGGCGGACCGGGAAGCCCGGCCCGCCGCCCCGCCGGGTTACTTGTTGTCCGCCTCGTCGCCTTCCTCGGCGGCCGGTTCGGCCTCGGCACGGGCATGACGGGCGATGACCAACGCGATGTCGTGCTCCTTGTCGAGCTTGCCGCCGGCAACGCTGACGCCCTTGGGCATCACCAGTTGCGACAGGTGCATCACGTCGCCGACGTTCAGCTTGGACAGATCGACCTCGATGTTCTCCGGCAGGTCCTTCGGCAGGCAGGTCACTTCCACTTCGGTCAACTCGTGGGTGATGACCACGCCCGACAGCTTGCCGGCCGGCGAGGTTTCCTGGTTGATGAAGTGCAGCGGCACCCGGGCGGTGAGCAGCTCGTCCTCCATCACGCGCTGGAAGTCCAGGTGCATGATGAGCTGCTTGAACGGATGGCGCTGCATGTCGCGCAGCAGCACGCGCTGCACGTCGCCGTTGAGGCTGAGGTCGAGGATCGAGGAATAGAACCACTCGTGCTGGCTGGCCAGCCAGGCATCGTTGTGGCTGAGCTTGATGCTGACCGGATTGAGTCCGCCGCCGTAGACCACGGCCGGCACTTCACCGGCGCGACGCAGGCGGCGGCTCGCACCCTTCCCCTCGTCCTCGCGGCGCTGGACCTTGATTTCATGATTGGACATGTTGTTTCACTTTCCTGGTTGATGAACCGCCTCGCGGCGGCGTGTTGGACTCCCCCGCGACCAGGGGAGTCGGTTGAAAGCCGGGAATCGGGAATGGGGAATGGACAAAGCCGAAAGCCGAAGCTCGCAACGATTCCCTATTCCCGATTCCCCATTCCCGTATCAATCCACATACAACGAGCTGACCGATTCGCCGAAGGCGATGCGGCGGATGGTTTCGGCGAGCAGTTCGGCGACGCTGAGCTGGCGCACGCGGCCGCAGTCGCGGGCGGCGTCGGTCAGCGGGATGGTGTCGGTCACCACCAGTTCGTCGAGTTGCGAGCCGGTGAGGTTGCTGAGGGCGGCGCCGGACAGCACCGGGTGGGTGCAGTAGGCGACCACGCGGCGCGCGCCCTGCGCCTTCAGCGCGGCGGCGGCGGCGCACAGGGTGCCGGCGGTGTCGACGATGTCGTCCACCAGCACGCAGTCCTTGCCCTCGACATCGCCGATGATGTTCATCACCGTGGCGACGTTGGCCTTGGGGCGACGCTTGTCGATGATGGCGAGGTCGGCATCGTCGAGGCGCTTGGCGATGGCCCGGGCGCGCACCACGCCGCCAACGTCCGGGCTGACCACGATCACGTTTTCGGTGCCGATCGAGCGCCAGATGTCGGCCAGCAGCAGCGGCGAGGCGTAGACGTTGTCGACCGGGATGTCGAAGAAACCCTGGATCTGGTCGGCGTGCACGTCGACGGTCAGCACGCGGTCGGTGCCGACGGTGCCGACCATCTGCGCCGCCACCTTGGCGGTGATCGGCACCCGCGCCGAGCGCGGCCGGCGATCCTGGCGGGCATAGCCGAAGTACGGCACCACGGCGGTGACGCTGGCCGCCGAGGCGCGCTTGAGCGCGTCGATCAGCACCAGCAACTCCATGAAGTTCTCGGCGGTCGGCGCACAGGTGGACTGGATGACGAAGATGTCCTGCTTGCGGACGTTTTCCTCGATCTCGACCTGCACTTCGCCATCGGAGAAGCGGCCGACCAGCGCCTTGCCCAGGCGAACGCCCAGCTCACGGCACACCGCCTGCGCCAGCGGGCGGTTGGCGTTGCCAGAAAACACCAGCATTCCGTCGGAATTCACGCTCATCACTCCGCTACCCGCGACGGCATCCAATGGCTGGGGCGGCAGGATTCGAACCTGCGAATGCCGGGATCAAAACCCGGTGCCTTACCACTTGGCGACGCCCCAACATGATCGTTACACCGACTGGTCCGCCGCCAGCGCACGCAGCCGTGCGTGCAGGGGCGACTCGTTCACGCCGCTGGCGCGCCATGTCGTCCATGTCGGCGCCAGCGCCTCGCGGGCCGCTTCGAGCGCGTCGATGCGCTCGAATGCCACGAAACATCCGCTGCCGCTGCCCGTCAGCCGCGCCCGGCCAAAACGCGACAGCGCCGTCAGGGCCGCATCGACCCGCGGCGCGCGGCGGCGCAGCACGGGCTCGAAAGCATTGCCGAAGTCGCTGTCGACGACAAAGTCCGCTATTTTCAGGGGCGCGGCATTCCTTGTCAATTCAGCCGCTTGGAATATCTCGCCGGTGGCGACGTGGACGCCGGGATCGAGCAGCAGGTAATGCCGCGGCGGCAGCGCCAGCGGGGTGAGCCATTCGCCCAGCCCTTCGGCGAAGGCGCTGCGCCCCCGCACGAACAGCGGCACGTCGGCACCCAGCCCGAGGCCGATGGCGGCCAGCGCATCGATGTCGAGCCCGGTGCGCCACAGATGATTGAGCGCCACCAGCGTGCTGGCGGCATCGGAACTGCCGCCGCCGAACCCGGCCCCGGCGGGGATGCGCTTGTCGATGGCGATGTCCGCGCCGAGCCGGCAGCCGGTCGCCCGTTGCAGCGCCTGCGCGGCGCGCACGGCGAGATCCTGCGCGGGCGGCAGATCGGCCAGTCCGACATGGCGCTGGATGACGCCGTCCGGGCGCACCCGCAGGGCGAGTTCGTCGCCCCGGTCGAGCAACTGGAACACCGTTTGCAGCAGGTGATAGCCGTCCTCACGACGACCGACGATGCGCAGAAACAGGTTCAGCTTGGCCGGTGCCGGCCAGCGGCTCCAGCCCTCGCCAACGGGCAGGTTCACGGCGAGGCGTTCCAGCTTTCCACCACCAGTCGCACACGCTGCTCGCCGCGCTGGGCAAACACGCGGCGCGGCAATGGCGGCGTCTGTCGCGCATGCCAGTCGCGGTATTCGATGGTCCAGCCAGCCTGGATGATGCGTGCCGGCAGACCGCTGGCGGCGTATTCGATCCGTGCCGGGCCGTCGCCACGGGCACCGCGCGCCCAGGCGGCGAGATCGGCCAGCGGCAGCGACCAGCCGATGGTCTCCTCCAGCAACCGGGCGGCATCGCTGCCGTGGCGCGGGCCGTCGTCCAGTCCTTCCAGCACGGCGTGACCGGGGCGGGCGATCAATCGCCAGGCGCGGCGGCTGACCGGGGCGCGAAACTCGAAACGGGTCTGCGTCGGGCTCACTTCCCAGTCGAGTTGACCGCTGCCGCTGTCCTCGCCGTCGGACACCGCCAGCCGGCCATGCAGGGACCAGTCCAGTTGTGCGGCGATCCACGCCTCGCGCTCGCGCTGCGCGCGCTCGTGCTCGGCGGCGTCGAGGCGCGGCGGCGCGCGCCCGGCGCAGGCGGCGAGAGCCAGCGCCAGCGCGACCAGCAGCAGGCGCGGCAGGACGCGACTCATGGCAGATAGCGTTCGATGGTCGACTTCAGGGCGCGGTTGTCGGCGTCCAGTTCCTCGCCCAGACGCCAGATGCTGCGCGCCTCGTCGGTCTCACCCAATCGCCACAGGACTTCGCCCAGGTGGGCGGCGATCTCGGCGTCGCGTTGCAGTTCGAAGGCGCGCCGCAGATGCGTCAGCGCCTCCTGCGTCTGGCCCTGGCGGAACAGCACCCAGCCCATCGAATCGAGGATGGCGGCGTTGTCCGGGCGCTGCGCCAGCGCCTGTTCGATCAGCTCGCGCGCCTCGTCCAGTTGGTCGGTGCGGTCGGCCAGGGTGTAGCCAAGCGCGTTCATCACGTCGGCGTTGTCGGGGTCGAGTTCGAGCAGACGGCGCAGGGTGGCAATGGCCTCGTCGACACGATCCAGCCGCTCCAGGCCAAGCGCGCGACCGTACAGCAGGTCGGGATCGTCCTCGAAGGTCGACAGGCCGCGGTCGTAGGCGGCCAGCGCGTCCTCGTGGCGGTGGCTGCGGATCAGCAGTTCGGCTTCCAGCAGATGGGCGCCGACCAGGGATTCGCCATGCTCGCCGCCACTGCCCTGATAGGCGTGCAGGCTGGCCAGCGCGGCATCGAGATCGCCGCCACGCTCCAGCGCCACGGCGCGACGCAACTGCGCCTGGCCGCGCAGGCCATCGTCGATGTCGTCGCGATCAATCAGTCGCTGGTACCAGTCGCGGGCGTCCGTGAACGCTTCGCGCAGTTCCGCCAACTGGCCCAGCAGCATCAGCCGCTCCGGCGAACGCGGCTGCGCTTCCTCGCCCAGCACTTCGGCGTACAGCGCGGCCAGTGCGGCGCTGTCCTCGGCACGGGCCAGGTAGGCGGCGCGCGCGGCCAGTGTGGCGTCTTCCTGCTCGCCCTGCGCCAGCGCCTGCGCGGCGTCGGCCGGGCGGCCCAGTTCGTTGAGCATCGCCGCCGCGCCCAGGCGCATGCCGGTGTCCAGGTCGGGCAAGGCCAGCGCGCGCTGGATGGCGGCCAGCGCGGCCTCCTCCTCACCGCGTCGATGCGCAATCTCGGCCCGCCACAGCCACGGCTGCGGGCGCATCGGATGGCGTTCGGCGAGACGCTCGGCGAGGGTCGCGGCGGCTGCGTCCTGGTCCAGCGCCTGGGCCAGTCCGCCGAAGCCCATGGTGGCGTCGATCCCCGGCGGGATGGCATCGGCCGCGATCAGGCGCTCCAGCGCCGCGCCAGCCGCCGCGCCGGCGCGCTCGCCGGCGAGGGCCTGCAGGGCGAGCTTCCAGTTGTCCTCGCCCTCGGCCTTGAGCAGGGCCGTCAACTCGCGCGTGGCGAGATCGACATCGCCGCGCCGCAGCGCCAGCACCGCCGCCATCTGCCGCACCGCCAGCGCATCGGGTGCCAGCGTGGTCCAGCGCGCCAGCGCGCGTTCGGCCAGGTCGGCGTCCTTGGCCAGCAGCGCGACCCGCGCGGCGCGCTCGGACAGTGCCACCGCCTCGCTGTTCTCGGCGGCGGCCACATAGGCCCGCGCCGCCTCGGCGTAGCGTCCCTCCTGCAGGGCGAACTCGCCGGACAGCAGCGCCAGCAGATCATCGTCTGCCGCCGCCGGACGCGGACTGGCGAGCAGGTACACTATGCACACGCCCAGCAACAGCAATCGAAGCATTCGGAACTCTCCGGAATTGACGCGGCCACCCCGGTGGGAGACCGCACGAGGACCGCTTCGGTTTCCCCAGCGACCGCCACACAGAATACCGGATGCCCCTGCTCGCCCTCGGAATCAACCACCAGACCGCCCCGGTTGCCCTGCGCGAACGCCTGGCCTTCGCCAGCGACGCGCTGCCCGGCGCGTTGGGCGGTCTGCTGGAGCAGCCCGGCGTGCACGAGGCGGTGCTGCTGTCGACCTGCAACCGCACCGAGATCTACTGTTCGGTGGACAGCGGTGCCGAACGCGCCCCCGCCGACTGGCTGGCGCGCCACCACGCGGTGCCGGCCGAGCAGGTCGAACCCTACCTTTACAGCCACCTCGACGATGGTGCCGTGCGGCATCTGTTCCGCGTCGCCACCGGGCTTGATTCGCTGATCCTCGGCGAGCCGCAGATCCTCGGCCAGGTCAAGGATGCCTACCAGGCCGCACGCGAGGCCAAGGCGCTGAAGGCACCGCTGGACCGGCTGTTCCAGAACAGCTTCTCGGTGGCCAAGCGGGTGCGCACCGATACCCGCATCGGTGCCCATCCGGTGTCGGTGGCATTCGCCGCGATCAAGCTGGCGCAGCAGGCTTTCGTCGAACTCGATCGCGCCAGCGTGCTGCTGATCGGTGCCGGCGACACCATCGAACTGGCCGGCCGCCATCTTGCCGACCACTGCGTGCGCCGGCTGCTGGTCGCCAACCGCACGCTGGCCCACGCGCAGACGCTGGCGACGCGCTTCGGCGGCTATGCACTGCCGCTGGACGACCTGCGCCGACACCTCGGCGAGGCCGACATCGTCATTTCCGCCACCGCCAGCCGCACGCCGGTGGTCAGCGCCGACGACCTCAAGCAGGCACTGCGTGCGCGTCGGCAGCGACCGATGTTCCTGCTCGACCTCGCCGTGCCGCGCGATATCGACCCGGCGGCGGCGGCGCTGGAGAACGTCTATCTCTACACCGTCGACGACCTCGACCGCAGCATCGAGGACAACCGCCGCTCGCGCCGCGAAGCCGCCGAGCAGGCGGAAACCATCATCGATCTGCAGGTCGACCATTTCCTCGCCTGGTGGCGCGCCAGCGAGCGCATCGATTCCCTGCGCGGCCTGCGCCAGCGCGGCGAGCGCGAGCGCGAGGCGGTGCTGGCCCGCGCCCGCGCCCTGCTGGGGCAGGGACGCAGCCCGGAACAGGCGCTGGAATACCTCGCCCACACCCTGACCAACAAGCTGCTGCACGCGCCCAGCGCCAACCTGCGCGCCGCCGCCCTGCGCGGCGACACCGAGTTGCTGCGCGCCGCCGAGCGCCTGTTCGACACCCCCGCCAACGCCGTTGCCAAGGCCAGCGCCGACGATGAGCCTCAGCCCCAGCATCCGCCGCAGGCTTGAAGCCCTGGCCGAACGCCACGAGGAAGTCGGCCGGCTGCTGGCGGAACCGGGCAGCGCCGCCGACAGCCGCCGCTTCCGCGACCTGTCGCGCGAGTTCTCCCGCCTCGCCCCGGTCAGCGACCAACTGGCCGCCTATGACCGCGCGCGCAGCGACCTCGACGGCGCGCTGGCGATGCGCGAGGACCCGGATCTGGCCGAACTGGCCGAGGACGAAATCATCGCCCAGCGCCAGCGCCTGGAGGAACTCGGCCAGTCGCTGGCGCTGCTGCTGATCCCCACCGACCTCGCCGACGAAGCCAACCTGTTTCTGGAAATCCGCGCCGGAGCCGGCGGCGACGAGGCGGCGATCTTCGCCGGCGACCTGTTCCGCATGTACGTCCGCTACGCCGAGCGGCGGCGCTGGAAGGTCGAAATCGTCTCCGCCCACGAGGGCGAGCACGGCGGCTACAAGGAGATCATCGCCCGCATCGAGGGTGCCGGTGCCTATGCACGGCTGAAGTTCGAGTCCGGTGGCCATCGCGTGCAGCGCGTCCCGGCCACCGAGTCGCAGGGCCGCATCCACACCTCGGCCGCCACCGTCGCCATCCTGCCCGAACTGGACGAGGTGGAAGACATCGACATTCCGTCCAGCGACCTGCGCGTCGACACCTTCCGCGCCTCCGGGGCCGGCGGCCAGCACGTCAACAAGACCGACTCGGCGATCCGCATCACCCACCTGCCCAGCGGCATCGTCGTCGAGTGCCAGGACGAGCGCAGCCAGCACAAGAACCGCGCCCGCGCCCTGTCGCTGCTGAAGGCGCGCCTGCTCGACGAGGAGCGCAGCCGGCAGAACGCCGCGCAGGCGCAGTCGCGTCGCCTGCAGGTCGGCTCCGGCGACCGCAGCCAGCGCATCCGCACCTACAACTTCCCGCAGGGCCGGATCACCGACCACCGCGTCGAGGGACTCACCCTGTATCGCCTGCCGGAGATCATCGAGGGCGACCTCGACGAACTGATCGACCGCCTGACCCGCGAGCACCAGGCCGAGCAGCTCGCCGCGCTGGGTGCGTGAGCGCCGCCATCCCGCCGGCCGGCGGCGGGCGCTACACTTGCCCGCTCACTTCTTCGGGACGGATCGCATCATGGGTTTCCTGCACGGCAAGCGCGCGCTCATCGTCGGCATCGCCAGCCAGCGTTCCATCGCCAGCGGCATCGCCGAGGCGATGCATCGCGAAGGCGCGGAACTGGCCTTCACCTATCAGAACGAGAAACTGAAATCGCGCGTCGAGGATGCCGCCGCTGCCTGCGGCTCGGACATCGCGCTGCCGCTGGATGTCGCCGACGATGCGCAGATCGAGGCGCTGTTCCAGTCGCTGGCCCAGCGCTGGGACGGCTTCGACATCCTCGTGCATTCGGTCGGCTACGCGCCGCGCGAGGCCATCGAGGGCGAGTTCCTCGACGGCTTGACCCGGCAGAACTTCGCCATCGCCCACGACATTTCCGCCTACAGCCTGGCGGCACTGGCGAAGGCGGCGCGGCCGCTGATGAAGGGCCGCCACGGTTCCATCCTCACGCTGAGCTATCTCGGTGCCGAGCGGGCACTGGCCAACTACAACGTGATGGGCCTGGCCAAGGCCAGTCTGGAAGCCTGCGTGCGCTATCTGGCGCTGAACCTGGGTCCGGAAGGCACCCGCGTCAACGCCATCTCCGCCGGGCCGATCAAGACCCTGGCCGCCGCCGGCATCGCCAACTTCCGCAAGATGCTCGGCCACGTCGACAGCTACGCGCCGCTGCGCCGCAGCGTGACCATCGAGGATGTCGGCAACGTTGCCGCCTTCCTGTGTTCGGACCTGGCCGCCGGCATCACCGGCGAGATCACCCATGTCGATGCCGGCTACAACATCCTCGGCATGACCGGCATCGAGTGAGTCCCGACGCGCCGACCTTCGCGGTCGGCGCTGGCCTGCTGGCCGCGACGGGCCGGATCAGCCGCGGTAGTTCTCGCCCAGCGGCAATAGCTTGCGCCAGCGCGAGCGCGGCTCCGGCCAGTCGCCGCTGAAATAGGCGTGCTGCGGATCATTGGCGCGCAGCACGCGGGCGGCGTCCTCGGCCAGTTCGTCCTGCCCCAGGCGACGATACCCTTCCGCCATCACCGCCAGCGCATCGTTCTGATAGGCCGACTGCGGATAGTGTTCGATGATGTACTGGCCGCGCTTGGCCGCGCCCAGCCAGGCACCGCGCCGCAGGTAGTACTTGGCGACGTTGACCTCGTGGCGCGCCATCTGGTTGCGCAGGTAGACCATGCGCAGGCGCGCGTCGGCGGCGTAGCGGCTGTTGGGATAGCGGCGGATCAGCTCGGCAAAATCGTTGAAACTCTGCTGCGCCGAGCCCATGTCGCGCTGGGTGCGGTCGATCCGCGCGACGCGGTCGAGCACCAGGTTGCCGGCGTCGAAGTTGACCACCGCGCGCAGGTAATAGGCGTAGTCGATATGCGGATGCGCCGGATAGGTCTTGATGAAACGGTTGATGGTGGACTGCGCTTCCTCGGTCTTGTTCTGCTTGAACTGCGCGTAGGCCAGTTCGAGTTGCGCCTGCTCGGTGTAGGCACCAAACGGGAAGCGCGCGATCAGACGGCGGAAGTAACGCTCCGCGCGGGCAACGTTGCCGCTGCGCAGCGAGCTTTTGCCGGACTCGTACATCTGCTCCACCGGCAGGGTCTCGATCGGGTCTTCCTTCTGGAAGAAGCGGCCGCAGCCCGCCACGGACAGCGTCAGGACGAGCAGCGCAAGCAGGCGCAGGAAGCCGGAATGTCGGATCATGGGATACCGGTGGGAGGAAGGGGACGCCGCGCGGGCAAGCCCCGAATGATAACGGATGCCGCCGCCGGCCTCCATTAAGCACTGTGGCCATGAACGGACTCGAAACATCTCCAGCCGACGACGACGAACACGACGAACACGACGAGCCGACGCCCATCGTGCGCGAGGCGCGCGCCGACGACACCCATGCCGGCCTGCGCGCCGACCTGGTCGCGGCACAACTGTTCCCGGAATTCTCCCGCTCGCGGCTGAGCGAATGGATCAAGGATGGCCGCCTGACCTTCGACGGCCGTGCGCTGCGCCCGCGTGCCGCCCTGCGCGGCAACGAGCGCCTGCACCTGGAAGCGACGCCGGAAGCCGCCGTGCGGCTGACGCCGCAGCCGATCGCGCTGTCGATCCTGCTCGCCGACCCGGCCTTCTACATTGTCGACAAACCGGCCGGTCTGGTGGTGCATCCGGGCGCGGGAAACCCCGACGGCACCCTGGTCAACGCCCTGCTGCATCACGACGCCGCGCTGACGGCGCTGCCGCGCGCCGGCATCGTCCATCGGCTGGACAAGGACACATCCGGCTGCCTGCTGGTGGCGCGCACCCTGCCGGCGCACGCCGCCCTGGTCGCCCTGCTCGCCGAACGGGCGATCCATCGCCAGTACGAGGCCATCGTGCAGGGCGAGCCGGTGGCCGGGGCCTGCATCGATGCGCCGATCGGTCGCCATCCCACGGATCGCCTGCGCATGGCCGTGGTCGAGGGTGGCCGGCCGGCGTGCAGCCATTTCCGTCTGCGCGAACGCTATCGCGGTTTCACCCGCGTCGAGGTGACGCTGGAAACCGGCCGCACGCATCAGATTCGCGTCCACATGGCGCACCAGCGCCTGCCGCTGCTCGGCGATCCGCTGTACGGCCACGGCCTGCGCCTGCCGCGCGGTGTCAGTGCGGCGCTGGCGGAGGGCTTGCGCAGCTTCCGTCGGCAGGCTCTGCATGCCGAGCAACTGGCGTTCGAGCATCCCTTCAGCGGCGCGCCGGTGATGGCCCAGGCACCGCGCCCGGCCGACCTGGAGGACTTGATCGCCCTGCTGCGCAACGAGGCGGCACCGTGAACAGGGTCGCCGGCTTCCTGCCTGCCGACTGGCCGGCACCGCCCGGCGTCCACGCCGGCACCACGCTGCGCGACGGACCCGGCGTTTCACTGCCGCCGTTCGAGCGCTTCAACCTCGGCGCGCACTGCGGTGACGACCCGGCCGCCGTCGCCGCCAACCGTCAGCGGCTCGAACCCATGCTGGACCTGCCCGCCGCGCCGTGCTGGCTGCGCCAGGTTCATGGCATCGAAGTGCATCGTTTCGAGCAGCCGTCCGATGAGCCGCCGCAGGCCGACGCCAGCGTCACCGACCGGCGCGGCCTGCCGCTGGCCATCCTCAGCGCCGATTGCCTGCCGGCACTGTTCTGCAATCGCCGCGGCGACGAGATCGGTGCCGCCCATGCCGGGTGGCGAGGTCTGGTCGCCGGCGTGCTGGAAGCCACGGTGCGGGCGATGCGCAGTGCGCCGGAGGACTTGCTCGTCTGGCTTGGCCCGGCCGCCGGCGCGCAGCGTTACGAGATCGGCGAAGAAGTCCGCACCGCTTGCCTCGACGCCGATCCGCAGGCGACAGGCTGTTTCCTGCCGACGCGGCCGGGACACTGGCGGATGGACCTGTACGCGCTGGCCCATCGCCGCCTCGCTGCCGCCGGCGTGACAGCCGTGTACGGCGGCGGGCTGTGCACGCTGTCCGATCCGCTCCACTTTTTCTCGTACCGCCGCGACGGACGCGGCGGGCGGATGGCCAGTCTGATCTGGCTGCGATAGACCTGTCAGCGACGCGCCTTGCGCGAGTTCGGCTTCTTGGTCAGGATCGGATCGGTGCTGCTGGCGAAGTGCAGCGACGGCGGCGGCCGCTGCGATTTGACCACATCGTTGGCGCGCGCCCCGCCGCCGCCAACCATGCGCGACACCGAGAAGCGATCCTGCACCGATGTCACCTCGACCGCGCCGATCTCGGTGTCCATCGTGCCGAGAGAAATGCCGGTATCCGGGTCGATCAGCGCCTCGCCGCGACGCAGCAGGGTCAGCCGATCACCGACCGCCACCTGGCCGGCACCCAAGTTCAGGATCACGTTGCTGCCCTCGGCCTTGACCACGCTGCCGGTAACCGGGCGCGAGCCGATCTGCTGCACCAACTCATAGACGCCCTCGTTGATCGCAGCGATCACCGCTTGGCCGATCGGGGTCTGCGCATACTGGCCGACGAAGCCGCCCAGTGCGCCGCTGCTGCCGAAGCCGCCACCACCGAAGGACAGCCCGGATTCGGTCAACTGGCGGTCGATCTGACGTGTGAACATGACCTCGCTGGTGGTCGCGTCGATCAGCCGGAAGTTCAGCCCGATCAGCGATTTGCGGCTGCCCACGCTGACCCCGCCAAGAAGGCCGCCGAACTTGCTGTTGCGTGCCAGCGCGCCGACGTTGACGTTCTGCCCGGAAATGCCCGGCTCATAGGAGGTGATGACCACTTCGACCAGGTACTCCGCGCCCAGCACCTGTCCGGTCCGCGCTGCCGACGGTTGCGCCACCCGGCCGCTGGCACCGAAATCCTGCTCCTGCAGCACATTGCCGATGGCCTGGCGCTCGACCAGGCGGAAGCGTCCGGTGCGATTCATCACGTCGGTGACCATCGCCTCGATGCCGTTCACCGGCACGGTCTGGAAGGCGAACGAGATGTCACCCGAATAGCCCTGGTTGTTGCTCGAACTGTACGAGGCCATGGTGGAGGTGTTGTCCACCTTGCTGACCGCGACCCGCGCCCGGCTGCCGGAGAAGTCCGACCACTTCAGGTTGACCAGGTGCTCGGTATGCACCGGTTGCAGATTCTCCGGCAGGGGAATCTCGCCCTGCGGAGTGACGGCGTAGGCTACGAATTCGGCCGCCTGGGCGGACAACGTCAGCACCGGCAAGGACAAGAAGAAGGCGGAGAGCGAAACGGCTAATAGCGAGCGGACACGGGTCATGGCGGTTCCTTGGCGCGAACTTGGGTGAAACGGGCAGCCGATCATAGTCGCCCTGCCCGGGGTGTTCCACCGCCCGATTCTACGCCTGGCCTGTCTAGCGGATGCGAAGAACCGCCGACCACCAGCGCTTGAACCCGGCGCGGACGGCCGCATCTTGGCGCAAGACAGCCGCTTCGCGCGGCCCCCCATTCGAGAGGTACACATCATGCGCATGGACAAGTTCACCTCGCGCTTCCAGCAGGCCCTGGCGGATGCGCAGAGCCTCGCCGTCGGCCGCGACCACAACCTGATCGAGCCGGCCCACCTGCTGACCGCCCTGCTCGACCAGCAGGGCGGCTCCACCCGTCCGCTGCTGAGCCAGGCCGGCGTCAATGTCGCCGCCTTGCGGCAGCGGCTGGGCGAGGCGCTGGATGCGCTGCCGCAGACGCGCGGGCAGGAGGGCAGCATCGGCGTCGGCAACGATCTCGGCCGTCTGCTCAACCTCAGCGACAAAATGGCCCAGCAGCGCGGCGACCAGTTCATCGCCAGCGAACTGTTCGTGCTGGCCTGCCTGGACGACAAGGGTGCCGCCGGCCAGGCGCTGAAGGCGGCCGGTGCCGACAAGGCGCGGCTGGAGCAGGCCATCGACGCCCTGCGCGGCGGCGACAAGGTCAGCGATGCCAATGCCGAGGAAGCCCGCCAGGCGCTGGAGAAGTTCACCATCGACCTGACCGCGCGCGCCGAGAGCGGCAAGCTCGACCCGGTGATCGGCCGCGACGAGGAGATCCGTCGCACCATCCAGGTGCTGCAGCGGCGGACCAAGAACAACCCGGTACTGATCGGCGAGCCGGGCGTCGGCAAGACCGCCATCGTCGAAGGATTGGCGCAGCGCATCATCCACGACGAGGTTCCGGAAGGGCTGCGCGGCAAGCGCGTGCTCAGCCTGGACATGGGCGCGCTGATCGCCGGGGCCAAGTTCCGCGGCGAGTTCGAGGAGCGCCTCAAGGGCGTGCTCAACGACCTCGCCAAACAGGAAGGCAACGTCATCCTGTTCATCGACGAGTTGCACACCATGGTCGGTGCCGGCAAGGCCGAGGGTTCGATGGACGCCGGCAACATGCTCAAGCCGGCCCTGGCACGCGGCGAACTGCACTGCATCGGTGCCACCACGCTGGATGAATATCGCAAGTACGTGGAGAAGGACGCCGCGCTCGAGCGCCGCTTCCAGAAGGTGTTCGTCGGCGAGCCCAGTGTCGAGGACACCATCGCCATCCTGCGCGGCCTGAAGGAGCGCTACGCCGTGCACCACGGTGTCGAGATCACCGACCCGGCCATCGTCGCCGCCGCCACGCTGTCGCACCGCTACATCGCCGACCGCCAGTTGCCGGACAAGGCCATCGACCTGATGGACGAGGCGGCCAGCCGCATTCGCATGGAAATCGACTCCAAGCCGGAGGAGATGGATCGCAAGGAGCGCCGGCTGATCCAGCTCAAGATCCAGCGCGAGGCGCTGAAAAAGGAGAAGGACGTCGAGTCGAAGCAGCGCCTGGCCGACCTCGAGTCCGAGATCGCCGTGCTGGAACGCGAGTACAACGACCTGGAGGAAATCTGGAAGGCGGAAAAGGCCGCCGTGACCGGGGCGACGAAGATCAAGGAGCAGATCGAGCAACTGAAGATCGAACTCGACGCCGCCCATCGGCGGCAGGATCTGCAACGCGCATCGGAAATCCAGTACGGCCGCTTGCCGACCCTGGAGAAGCAACTCGCCGCCGCCCAGGAGGCCGAACAGAGCGGCTTCAAGCTGCTGCAACAGCGCGTCACCGCGGAGGAAATCGCCCAGGTGGTCAGCCGCTGGACCGGCATTCCGGTCAGCAGGATGCTGGAAGGCGAGCGCGACAAGCTGCTGCGCATGGAGGAGGCGCTGCACCGCCGGGTGGTCGGTCAGGACGAAGCTGTGACCGTCGTGTCCGACGCCATCCGCCGTGCCCGTGCCGGACTGTCCGATCCCAACCGCCCCATTGGCAGCTTCCTCTTCCTCGGCCCCACCGGCGTCGGCAAGACCGAGCTGTGCAAGGCACTGGCCGGATTCCTGTTCGACACCGACGACGCCATGGTGCGCATCGACATGAGCGAGTTCATGGAAAAGCATTCCGTGAGCCGCCTGATCGGCGCGCCGCCGGGCTATGTCGGCTATGACGAAGGCGGCTACCTGACCGAGGCGGTGCGCCGTCGCCCGTACAGTGTCATTCTGCTCGACGAGGTCGAAAAGGCGCATCCGGACGTGTTCAACGTCCTGCTTCAGGTGCTCGACGACGGCCGCCTCACCGATGGCCAGGGCCGCACCGTGGACTTCCGCAACACGGTCATCGTGATGACCTCCAACCTGGGCTCGCAGATGATCCAGGAGATGTCCGCCGATGACAGCGCCGAAGCCTACGTGCAGATCAAGGCCGCCGTGATGGGGGCCGTGCAGGCGCACTTCCGCCCGGAGTTCATCAACCGGCTGGACGAGATCGTCGTCTTCCATCCGCTGGGCAAGGCACACATCCGCGAAATCGCCCGCTTCCAGACCGAACACCTCGCCAAACGCCTGGTCGAACGGCAGATCAGCCTGGACATCGACGACTCCGCCCTGGTGCTGCTCGGCAACGTCGGTTTCGACCCGGTCTACGGTGCCCGCCCGCTCAAGCGCGCCATCCAGCAGCAACTGGAAAACCCGCTGGCGCAGAAAATCCTCGCCGGCGAATTCGGCAGCGGCGATACGGTGAAAGTGGAAGCCAAGGCCGGCGCGCTGAGTTTCAGCAAGTCCTGAAGGCTCGCGAGCGCCCCCAAGCCCGTGCGCGCGCATGCGCACGGGCGTTCGCCGGCTCCCGACGGCACTGATCGAGCGCCTCGCTCATTCCCGGGCGGTCTCAACTCTGAAACGCAACACCCCAACGGAGCGTAGTGGACCAGGTGACGTAGCCTGCGCTCCTCTACCTGCAAGTGGAGTTGCCCATGTCCAGAGGTCACCTGACCCAAGCGGAACGAT
>Ga0265293_10001218_pt1 | contig 57141 bp, 64 predicted proteins | sample Munlanlewell138R_FD_192505 | JGI IMG/M metagenome (GOLD analysis project Ga0265293, IMG submission 192505) | Leachate microbial communities from a municipal landfill in Southern Ontario, Canada - Leachate well 138R | ecosystem: Engineered > Solid waste > Landfill > Unclassified | place: Canada... | reverse complement strand
CATCGATATCTCCTAATGTTGTTTAATTGAAATCTGTTTTTTTCACTATATAACTTGGAGTAACTTGAAAAATATATCAATATTTATCAATGATATAGCTTGATTGTATCTGATTTTTGATTAAATTACCGATAAATCTTTGTTTTGATAGTAGATTATTTTGTTATAAACTTAGAATTTTTATCAGAAAAATGTTAAAATAAACAAAAAGAGAAAAATTGAAATACATTTATATATTATCTTTTATCGTGATACTTATAATTATAGAATTCTTGGCCACTGCGAGAGTGGGAGTAGAGTCAGTCACTTTAGGTTGGGATAAGTTAAATCATATGACAGCATTTGCTGTGTTGTATATTCTCTCCTCGTTGGCTTTGAAGGATCTAAACGTAGTTTATAGATTTTTGTTGCTTTTTGCTTTTGGTTTGCAAATAGAGATAATTCAATCGTTTTTGCCTCCTAGGGAATTTTCGTCGCTTGATGTTGTGGCCGATATGGTGGGTATAATGTTTGGATTTTTGATATCTCCGTATGCGGTGAGGTTTTTCAGATATAAGTGAGTTTGTCGAGGTTTTCATGTTGGCAGTACACCTCTCATATCATACGTGACCCTTCGACAGGCTCAGGGTGAACGGAAGGTAGAAGGTAGAAGGGTTCGTTAGTTTTTAGTTTTTAGTTTTTAGTTTTTGGTTTTTAGGTTTTAGTTAAGGTTGAAGGTAGAAGTGTTGAAAATTGACTCATAATTATCTATGACTAGTTTTACGCCGAAAGATGACGTCTGATACAAAAATGCGACTTTTTACCGTATATGTGCTATAATTAAATAGATTTGTCAAAGGAGTAAGTATGGCATATATATATAAAAATGGTAAAGCTACTACCGTGCAAACAAGTGATGTTAAAATTCCCAAAAGAATCGTAACAAAAGTGGATTTAAATCGAGATTCAAAAGAAATCATAGATATGGCTATAAAAAGCGTTAAAAAGGCTAAAGTAAAATATGCCTTTTGAGCTTAAAAAATTTTCTTCTACCAATCCAATATCAAAGCTTATCAAACTTACACAAGATGATAGACAAAAACAATTTGTAAAACTTTTGTCAAAAAGTTGCCAAAAAGGCGATACGGTCATATATTATCTAACTTTGAATAATGATATTTGTGGTTTTGTTGGACTTTCTGCAAGTAAAATAGATACTATACCTTGTATCAATATTGATTATATTTATGTGGCAGAAAGTTATAGAAAAATAGTATATAATGATTTGGATAATAAAAAGATATCCGAATATATAATGTCTTTTTGCTTATCTCTTAGTACCGACCTTAAAAACTCTATTGGTTTTAGGTGGCTTGTTTTAACACCAGATAATACTGAATTGGAAAAATTTTATATTGAATCTTTTAAATTTATAAAATATAAAGCTCTAAAAGAAAAAATTACATATCTATTTATTGCAATTTGAGATGTTTTTAGTCGTTGGTTTTTAGTTAAAGGGTCGTTAGTTTTTAGTTTTTCTCGTCATACCGAACTTGATTCGGAATCCATAAATAAAGAGTGGATCCCCGATCGGAGTCGAGGATGACGGTTAGTGTGGATTCCGAATCAAGTTCGGTATGACGAAAACATTGTGGTGGATCCCTGCTTCTGCTGGGATGACGAAAAACGTTTAGCATGGTCAGAGGTTTACTTTTAGAGCTTTACTTTTAACTAAATTTACCACTGGCGATAAGCCTATCATTTATCGAACTAAATAATAAGTTGAAAAATTTTAAAATCTAACAAATATAAGCATATACAAATTCATATTTTTCGATTGTAACTAAAATTTAAATCTTTTTCAATAAATTATACAAAATATGATATAATTTTTTCAATCAATTGAAAAGAGGTCAATATGGCTGATACAATATCACTAGAAAAACTATATGAATTTTCAAATCTTTATTTTTCACTTCCTACGCCAAAATTCAAAAGATATTTGTTTGACGAAATCGATTTCGCATCAAAAATTATAGGGATACTAGGGCAAAGAGGTGTGGGCAAAACCACACTTATAAGACAAATAGCTCAAAATTATGAGATTCCTCCGTCAAAAACGCTTTATATAAGCAGTGACAATATCACAGATAGTTTAAGCCAAATAGCAAAACAATTTAGCGCTTATGGCGGGAAATTGCTTATAATAGATGAGATCCACAAAGCTGACAATTTTGCAAACGAACTTAAGATCATCTATGACTTTTTGGATATTAAGGTGATTTTTTCAGGCTCATCAGCGCTTGAAATAGAAAATAGTAAAGTGGATTTGAGTAGAAGGGTTCTTTTTTATGAGCTTTGTTCACTTTCATTTAGAGAGTTTTTGGCTATCAAATTTGAGATTGACCTACCGGCATTAACTTTAAGTGATATTTTGGAAAACCATCAAAATATAGCTTCAAAGATAACAAAACAGATGAAATCATTGGAATATTTTGCTCTTTACAAAGAGTTTGGTGCTTATCCATTTTTTACCGAAGGCGAGATAGGTTATAAATTAAGGCTCAATGAGATCATAAATATTATCTTGGATAGCGAAGTGGCTGCAATTTACAATGTAGATAGCGATAAAATAAATACAATAAGAAAATTATTGCATCTTCTGTGCAGTTCGGTCCCGCTTGAACTGAATATCCAAAATATTGCCCAAAGTGCTGCTGTGAGTCGAAATACACTTTATAGTTATTTATATTATTTACAAAAAGCAAATCTTATAGAAATAATCGGTGGAAATTTTGCAAACAAAAAACTGCTCAATAAGCCGGATAAAATATATCTTGAAAATACAAATCTATATAATATTTTATGCTCAAATAAAAACGTCGGAAGTATAAGAGAGAGTTTTTTTGTGTCACAAATAAAAATAAATCACAATATCAAATATGCTCAAAAGGGCGACTTTATAGTGGATGATAAATATACTTTTGAAATCGGGGGCAAAAACAAAGGGTTTGAACAGATTAAAAATATAGAACATAGTTTTGTGATATCTGATGATATGGAGGTCGGATTTGGCAACAAAATACCGCTTTGGCTTTTCGGGTTTTTGTATTAGTTGGATTAAGGAAGAAGGGAGAATAGGGAGTTGCCATCTTCGCACTTCGTTTGCAGTGACAAAACGATATAATATACTAAATTGAGTAATTTATGCTAAAATCAGTTTAGTTTTAAAGGAGGAAGCCATGAGATTGACCTATGATGAGATCAAATCGATAGTAGAAAGTTTTCATAACTCTTTTGAAACAGGCAGTGTTTATCTTTTTGGAAGTCGTGTAGATGATGCCCAAAAAGGCGGAGATATTGACTTGTATATAGACACGCAAGATAAAGATAGTTTACTTGAAAAAAAGTTACAAATGCTAAGAATACTCAAAGCGAAAATAGGCGAACAAAAGATTGATATAGTGATTTCTACCGATAAAACAAGAGCTGTAGAAGAAGAAGCTTTAAAAAAGGGAGTAAAGTTGGATCTAAAAAAACTCAAACAAGAAAAAGTGATAAACGAGTGTGAAAAACATTTGCAAAGACTCCATTACGCCAAAAATGAATTGAAAAATCTATTTCCATTGACCCAGCAAAGCTATCAAAATTTAACCCAAGAAGATATTCAAGCCATAGATCAGTTTATTTATAGATTTTCCAAACTTCAAGATACAATAGGCGAAAAATTAATAAAAATAGTATTTTCTTTATACGAAGAAAATATAGAAAAGTTTACCTTTATCGACATTTTAAACCGTTTGGAAAAAGCAGAGATTTTGACAGCTCAAGAGTGGAAAGAGCTAAGAGACATACGAAATGAATTATCTCATAATTACGAAGATGAACCGATGCAAAGTGCTATTATTTTAAATAAAATATACGAAAAAGAAGAATCATTAGAATCAATTTATCACAATATAAAAAATGCTTTAAAAGAAAAGTAAATTTTGTTTGTGACCTTTCGACAGGCTCAGGGCGAACGGAAGGTAGAAGGTTGAAGGTAGAAGGGTTTTTAGGCTGGAGTGTGGATCAGAAGAAGTAATTTACACCTGTCGTGCCTATAATTCCTTGTTCTTTGTGTTCTAGATTCCAACGCCCTTTTCCTTCTATCGTAAATTGAAAAGAGTCATACATAGGCAATTTAAGTCCGGCACCTAATACCAAATTATAATTATTGCGTTTAGAAACATCGCTTATAGTGCGATATCCTAGCCCTAATGAAGTATAAGGGGTGACGGATCTGATCGGGCTAAAATCATATCCTATACTTCCGATATAATCAACAACATCTACATCTTTAGTGCCATAATCTGGAATCGTGTATAATACCTCGCCTATAAGAGACCATTTTTGCGTAAAATGGTACCCTACACGCAATCCGGCACCTGGAAAATCATTGCTAAGGGCATCGCCGTTGTTGCCTTCAAAAATACCTACGGCACTTACGCCGACTTCCCATGGATTTGACACAGTGTCTGCATGGGCAGTATTTCCTATTATTGACAAGGCGACTAATAATATTTTTTTAAACATATTATCCTTCTTCAATGATTCTTTTTAATATTAAATCACATTAATTATTTTAAAAAACTTAAATTGGTAGTTAAAATATGAATTTTCTAAATAAATTTTCTAAATAAATTTATATTAGTTTAAATTATTTATAGATTAGCCTAGTTTCTATCACTTCGTGATAATACATACTGGATCACAAAAAAACAAATTTACACTCCCATACAGTAGCATAGGAGTGATGGAAAAATCTTTTTAAAAACATCTTCTCTTATTTGTACCTTTCTTTTTAGCAAAGAAAGGTAACCAAAGAAAATCGTCACACTCACAAACCGCAACGCTAGATTTTTCCGGCATATGCTCAAAATCTAGCTGCTTTTCGAGTGCTCGTGTGACATTATTTTTTATGGATTCTCCTTTGGCGGTGCAAAAGCACATCGCCTTCGGTTCCAAACCTATAAACAACAAGCAGTTGTTGTTTATTACGGTTCTCATCTACACAGGAATGACGTTGAGTTTGCTATTTTCACTTTCGTCATCCTCGGGCTTGACCCGGGGATCCACTCTCATTCCCACGGTCTCCGTGGGAATGCATACTGGACTACAAAAGACTAAGAGCAACAATCAACTCTTTGCTACCATTGCAGTATTTTGCCCGATATATTCACAAAATAGTTATCATCGTATATGCTAGAGTCGTTATACCCGGCACTCAATCCTAATTCTATATCATTATTCAATCTTTCTCTTATGCCTATTGATAGGCTGTTTGCTTTGCTTCCATTATCAAAATCATCCCGTGCATAGCCCATGTATAGAGTTCTTTGCATGGAGGGTTGGTAGGTTATGTTCGCAAAGTGAACATCGCCGCTGCCGCCATGGGCATGCCCCATGATGCGGCCATCGTTAGTGTATCCGTCTTTGTATACATGATGACGATACCATGCATGACTTTCATCCATTGCCATATATTCATAATTCAGGCTGAGGCCTTTGATATTTCCTACATCAAATAGCTTCACACCGCCTATCCAGCTCCACTTTGACGGAGTCATACCCGCTGCATCCTCACCTGCACCCTCTGCATATAGTTTGAATGGCTGATAATCATTGCTGGAGTTATAGGTAGCAAAAAAGCCTCCTTTTTGATCTCCAGGTTCTAACCCAAATTGATTTTCCACATCTCCGGTCGGAAATAATACATCAATAAAAGTATCAAAACCTTCATCTCTTCCACCGCCTCCGTATAATGCCGTTCTATAAACTCCCCATTCGAAACTGTCAAGCGGTTTGAAGCTAAGCTGCATACCGATCATTTTTGGATAGCCGTCATTGATGCTTCTATCAGGTAATAGGATATGGTCGTGATGGTCCAATCTGCCTACGAAGAAATCTATATCCACTAAACCAATGATATCTGATACCGGTGGTGTTAAAAAATCAAGTTTAAATGGTTCGACATTTGAAATTCTGAGCATATCGATAGGTTTTGCGTTATTAGACAAAAGCAGAGTGCCGCTATGTGAAGGCCCCATCCATAAGGCTTCTTTGCCAAATGTGAGATTGACATTTTTCCATGTTGCTCTAGCATATGTGTCATGAAGTTCAAATCCATTTTCATCTAGTGAATTTGTATACACAGGTGTGACTACGAAGCTAAAATATTCATTTATATATTGCAGTCTAGTAGATAGTTGCACATTGCCGTCTTTGTCTAGTCTGAGTCCGTCTTTGTTGGCAAAAAAGGCACTTCCGTCTCCATCGGGTAATCCAGAAACATTTGCAAGGGGTTGTTGTTCATGGCTATAATAAGCTGATGCAGAAGTATCGAGCAATCCGCTTGAATCGTATCTGCCAATTTCATTTAGCAACTCTTCTTTTGAGCTTTGAAATCTGGCATCTTCTATTTGGGATATGGCATCGAGCAACTCTTTTGTATTGTAAGGTTTTGTCGTGGTGCTTAGCGAAGAGATAGCTCCAAGGGCTTGTAATCTTTCTATCTCTTCATATATAGGAGAATCCAATGGGATATCTACATTGTTTGCACTTAAGTTGTTAGTAATTAGCATAGCCAATACAATAGTCGAAAAGTTAAATTTATTCATTTTATTACCCCAATATAATCATTTTTATTATACAAAGAATAATAATATAATTAAAAAGCTTTTATACTATTGAGAATTTAATTTTTTTAATAAAAAATTAAATATAGTTTACAGTCTTTGATGTTCTATCTTCGTGCAACGGTTTTGTACTACTCGCATGCCATGCTCTTGGGCTTTTTCGGCTGCGGCATTATTGACAAGTCCTTGTTGAGTCCATATGATATCTATATCACCTCTGGCTATTGCTTCATCTACTACGCTTGCTATGACTTCTGGTTTGCGGAATATGTCAACCATATCTACTTTGCATGGGATCTCGCTGAGGCTTCTATATACCTTTTCTCCCAAGATTATCTCTTCTTTCGGGTATACCGGTATTATGGTAAAACCTGCATTTTTTAGATATCGTGCTACCATATTGCTGGCTTTGCTCTCGTCTGGCGAGCATCCAATGATAGCTATAGTCTTTGTTTTTTCAAAAATATCTTTCATCTCTTTTGGGTCAGCGTTGACTGTCGGGAATTCGCATTCCATAATTTCATTTCCTTGTTTGTAATATCTTTTCGTTATAATTGTACCTAATTATGGTAACAGGAAAATAAAATGTTAAATATAGACACTATCCAAAAAGCATCAAAAAGGCTCGAAGCAGTTGTTCATTTGACACCTTTTGCATTTGCTCCGATCTTGAGTGATCTTGGTGGATATGAAGTATATCTCAAAAAGGAGAACTTGCAACGTACCGGTTCGTTTAAACTACGAGGAGCTTTCAATAAAATAGCCACACTCGTAGAGGAGGGCAACACTAAAGGCGTAGTAGCAGCAAGTGCAGGCAATCATGCTCAAGGCGTCGCGCTTAGCGCATCATATTTTGGACTCAAAGCTACTATTGTGATGCCAGAATCCACACCGCTTACCAAGATACAAGGCGTAAAAGATTTTGGTGCAGAAGTGATCTTGCACGGGGTCAATTACGATGAAGCATATGCATATGCCATAGATTATGCTGCGCGTCATAATGCAAGTTTTGTGCATCCGTTTGCAGATGATGATGTCATGGCAGGACAAGGCACAATAGCTCTGGAAATGCTAGGAGATGTGAGTGATCTGGATGCCATCATAGTACCTGTAGGCGGCGGAGGTCTCATATCGGGCATTGCTACAGCAGCTAAGGCTATCAATCCAAAGATCAAAGTGATCGGAGTTGCAGCCAAAGGCGCTCCGGCTATGAAGCAATCATTTGATGCAAAGAAGGCCATAGATAGTTTGCATGTTCGCACCATCGCTGACGGTATCGCCGTGAGAGATACATCTCCTGTTACTCTTGAATATATACTTAAGAGCGTTGATGATATCGTATTGGTACGCGAAGATGAGATAGCAAATGCTATTTTGTACTTGTTGGAAAAACAAAAAATATTAGTAGAAGGCGCAGGGGCAGTCGGAGTAGCTGCACTCATGCATAATAAACTAAAACTACCAAAAAAGAGTAAAGTAGGTATAGTGGTCAGCGGCGGCAATATTGATGTCACCATGCTCTCTCTCATCATAGAAAAAGGGCTTATGAAATCAGCACGCAAGATGAAACTAATGGTCACACTTGTCGATAAGCCCGGAGCATTGATGAATTTTACTGAGATACTAAGAAGTGTCGGGGCAAACATTGTCCATATAGGCTATGATAGGACTTCTATTGACCTGGAATTTGGAGATGCGCATGTATCTGTAGCTCTTGAGACAAAAGGCGAGGCTCATCAAGAAGAGATAAGAGAGAAACTCAAACAAAACGGTTTTGTATTTAGCGAAGCTCATTGATGATAGCTATAGATCTAGGTTCAAACACACTGCGTGTATTGCAAGTGGACTGCAAAAGCGGGGAGTTTTTGTATGAGTATCAAAAAATTGTCAGAACTGCCGATAATCTCATACACACTGGAGTGATCTCCTCTCAGGCAAAAGAGCGCATCATACAAGCTATCAATGAAGCCGCGTCACACATCGATTTTACCAAAGACAAGATTAAAGCCGTGACAACTGAAGCCATGAGAAAAGCTAAAAACAGTTTGGAGATAATAGAAGAGATCTATGATCAAACCGGTGTTAAGTTTGAGATAATTGATGGAGACACAGAGGCAAGGCTTACTATATCAGCAGTCATTAATCGTCTGCAAGCATTGGGTATTGTGACTAAAAACGGATTTGCAATGATAGATATAGGCGGTGCATCTACTGAAGTGGCTTTTGTGTATAACGATGAGATAGCAGTGCAGAGTTTTTCTCTAGGTATAGTTACTCTAGCCGAGGCCTACCCGACACTTGATATGCTCAAAAGTGCGCTACCTGGCAGACTTGAGCCAATATCCGAGTTTATCACAAATACCGCAAAAGAAAAAAGCCCCATAGTAGTAGCCACAGCCGGAACCCCTACAACCGTAGCAGCCATGAAGATAGGTTTGGACTTTGAGACTTATGAAGCACACAAGATCAATGGCATGAAGCTTGATCTAGCAGATATGGACGAGCAGCTAAAAAGACTTTTGGATATGAGCGAAGATATGCGTCAAATCTCAGTGGGTACAGGCAGAAGTGACCTCATAGCTACTGGCATAGTGCTGTTTAAGGCATTGCTTGGATTGCTTGGAAAAGATGAATGTATCGTCGTCGATGACGGGCTCAGAGAGGGCGTAGCGCTCGAAGGATGCAAAGCTATGTCGTCATGCTGAACTCGTTTCAGGATCTCTAATTTGTCTTTTGGAGTAGGGTGCGTTCCCCTCGCTCCCATGCTCCGCGTGGGAGCGTATATTTATCCTTTGGGGTCCAGTATGCATTCCCACGGAGACCGTGGGAACGAGAGGAAATCAATCTACATCAATCCGACTCTACAGTTTTATTATACTACATACTTGAGTGGTGATTTGATTATACAAACGAGAGACGGAACGAGATTTAAAATACAAGCAATTTATTCTCATAAAGTCATAATATTTTTCACTGATTTCTAAACTTTTTTTGCTATAATCAACCCCAAAACTATATCTTTGGAGAAGAGACCATGAAAATGAGTGGAGCACAAATGGTGTGCGAAGCACTCATCGCTGAGGGAGTTACGACCGTTTTTGGTTACCCCGGCGGTGCTATTATGAATGTATATGACGCCATCTATAAACAAAATGGATTTGAGCATATACTCAATCGCCATGAGCAAGCTGCAGTACACGCAGCTGACGGTTATGCCAGAGCAACAGGTAGAGTCGGAGTCGCTATGGTCACAAGCGGACCCGGATTTACAAATGCAGTAACCGGATTGGCAACTGCTTATATGGACTCTATACCGCTTGTCGTAATCTCAGGTCAGGTTCCTCTCTCCTTGATAGGTACAGATGGATTTCAAGAAGTCGATGCAGTGGGCATATCAAGACCTTGTACGAAACACAACTATTTAGTCGATAACATTGAAGATCTGCCTCGGATACTAAAAGAGGCATTTTATATCGCCAGCTCAGGCAGACCAGGTCCAGTACTTGTAGATATACCAAAAGATATAACAGCAGAATATGGAATATTTAAATATCCTACAGAAGTAAATATACCAACATATCGTCCTAGCTACAAAGGCAACGATAGACAGATCAAAAAAGCAGTTGAGGCTATAATGGAAGCCAAAAAACCTCTTTTGTATCTTGGCGGTGGTGTAGTTCTGGGTAATGCTAGCGATTTGGTTAGAGAATTTGCAAAGCTTACTCAAATACCGGCTGTTGAAACACTAATGGCTAGAGGCGTAATGGGTCATGAAAATCCATTATTGCAAGGAATGCTTGGAATGCATGGAAATTATGCATCAAATATGGCTATGAGCGAAACAGATCTGATCATCTCTCTTGGCGCAAGATTTGACGATAGGGTTACAGGCAAACTCAGTGAATTTGCTAAGTATGCCCAGATAATCCATATAGATATAGATCCGGCGAACATAGGAAAATTAGTAGATGTTGATTTTCCAATAGTGGGTGACGTAAGCGAAGTATTGCACAAAATGACTTCTTTATTGGTAGGAAATGTAAACCCTGATAGATATCAAGCATGGAGAGAGATATTAGCTCGATACAATGAGCTTCATCCTCTTACTTATAATGATAGTGATGAGGTTATCAAGCCGCAATGGGTTATTCAAAGAATAGGTGAGCTTCTTGGCGAGCAAGCTATCATTACATCCGATGTTGGACAGCATCAAATGTGGGCAGCGCAATTTTATCCGTTTGACAGACCAAGACAATGGATAAACTCCGGTGGTCTCGGTACTATGGGATTTGGTTTTCCGGCAGCTTTGGGCGCCAAGCGTGGAGTTCCTGAAAAAACTGTCATAAATATAACAGGTGACGGCTCAATACTTATGAATATGCAAGAGCTTGTAACTGCAGCTGAATACAAAATACCTGTAATCAATGTTATTCTCAATAATCAATTTTTGGGCATGGTACGACAATGGCAGACATTTTTTTACGAGAAGAGGTATTCTGAGACCGATTTGAGCTTTCAGCCGAATTTCAAAGCTTTGGCCGAGGCATGCGGCGGTATAGGCTATGATGTAACCACAAAAAAAGAGTTTGATGATGCGCTTAAGGATGCTATCAAGCAAGATAAGGTTTGTTTCATGAATGTAGCAGTACATCGCTTTGAGAATGTATTGCCGATGGTACCGGCCGGTGGAGCATTGTACAATATGTTATTAGAGCACAAGGACCAATAATGCAAGAAGTCAGAAGAGTTATATCAGCTATTGTTATGAATGAAAGCTCAGTATTAGCAAGAGTATCGGGTCTTTTTGCCGGACGCGGGTACAATATAGAATCACTCACTGTTGCCCCGATCCCAAATAGTGATCTCTCAAGAATAACTATAGTCACAAAAGGTAATCAAAGAATAATAGAGCAGATCATAAAACAGCTCAATAAGCTTATCTCTACACTAAAAGTCATTGAACATGAAGAGATGGTAGAAAAAGAGATGGTATTGATCAAATTTCCTGCTAGCGAGCATCTGGGGGATATACAAGCTTTGTGTCAAACATATAATGGCGGTATCGTCAATGCCGGAGAACATATGATCATAGCCATGGCTGCCGATGAGTCTAGACGCATAGAGCATTTTATTGAAGCAGCACAAAGATATAATCCGCTTGAGATCGTACGAGGCGGCATAGTGGCCATAGAGAGGTAAGCTTATGTTGCTAAGCAGTATCTTAAAAGAGATAAGTTTGCCCTCCAATGGCAGCGACAAAGAGATAATAGGTATCCATACACTAAGCCAAGCTGGTCCAGATCAGCTGAGCTTTTTTAATAACGATAAATACAAAGATGAGCTCTCTTCTACCAAAGCAGGAGCCGTTCTGATCGAAGAGAAATATGCGCATCTGTTGCCACAAGAGACGGTAGCGATTATCACAAATGAACCGTATCTCAAGCTCGCTCTTGCATCAAAAATGTTTGCGTATAAGATATCAGCTAAGAGATCTAAACCTACTTTGGGTAATGAGTGTGATATTGATAGCAGTGTGATATTTGGCACTAATGTAACTATAGGAGACAGGGTAACTATATTAGGCGGCTGCTATATCGGAGATAATGTCTCGATTGGTTCAGACACCCTGATATATCCAAATGTCACGATTTATCATCATACTGTTTTAGGAGAGAAGTGTATCATACATGGTGGTGCAGTGATCGGAAGTGATGGATTTGGATTTGCGCATACAAGAACAGGAGAACATGTCAAAATCTATCAAAACGGGAATGTTATCATAGAAAATGATGTGGAGATAGGGGCTAATAGCACTATTGATAGAGCAGTATTTGGTACTACTTTTGTGCGTAATGGCGCCAAAATAGATAATCTTGTCCAAATAGGACATAATTGTGATATTGGTGCATATAGTTTGCTTGCAGCTCAAGTTGGAATGTCTGGATCCACAATTCTGGGTAGAAATGTGGTGATGGGAGGGCAAAGTGCGAGTGCAGGCCATCTAAAAATAGGCGATTTCGCAACAATTGCCGGTAAATCAGGAGTGACCAAAACTCTCGAAGGCGGCAAAACTTATGGAGGTTTTCCTGCTGTAGAGCATAATGTCTGGCTGCGTTCGCAAGCAAAATTGGCATCCTTGCTCAAAAAGCAAAAATAGTGATATAATATTTCTAAAAACGGAGAAATATTATGAGTAAAATCGCTAAAATTATCCAAGAAATAAATCTGCATGGCACAACAGATGGGTCTATCTCAATCGGCATTATAGATGAACCATATGGAGCAGATAGTCAAAGTGTGGCAAGTATAGGAATATCATTGCAAAGCAGTGCAAACGAGCCTGATTGGAAGGTGCATATTCCAAAAGAGAATATTGATGCTGTGATATCAGCATTGCATGAGGCCAAAAAAGAACTTTAGTTTTTAAAGCATCATGTGTCATCCCCGCGAAGGCGAGGATGACAATCAAAGGCGTGAATTCACCGCCACTTCGTCATTCCTGCGAAGGCAGGAATCCATATATCAAGCACATGAATAACCGTTCGCCCTGAGCCCGTCGAAGGGTAAAAAATGTCGTCCATAGTTCGACAAGCTCACTACGAACGTAAATTTATTTTGGTATATATAATTTGGCATTCCCACGGAGACCGTGGGAACGAGATTTGATTTGGTATGCATTCCCACGGAGACCGTGGGAACGAGATTGAAGGTATAAAGAAGTGAAAATATTTTTTTAATGATACAATTATGACAAAGATTTAAAATAATTTTAATTTACCACTCCTTTAGCCACCCTTTGGTATAATCATCCATATTTTATTTTTTGGAGTAAAGATGGGTGAGTATAAGCCTCATGATATAGAATCTAAATGGCAAAACTATTGGTTGGAGCATAAAAGTTTTGAGCCAAGTGAAGATTTTACATTGGATAAAAAATATATATTGAGTATGTTCCCGTTTCCTAGCGGGAGACTTCATATGGGGCACGTGAGAAATTATACTCTAAGCGATGCATTTGCTAGATATTACCGTCAGCAAGGATTTAATGTACTTCATCCGATCGGTTTTGACAGTTTCGGTATGCCCGCTGAAAATGCTGCTATCAAAAACGGCTCTCATCCTAAAACATGGACTTATGACAATATAGATTATATGAAACGCGAGTTTGCCTCTCTTGGGTTTTCATTTTCTCAAGATAGACAACTAGCAACAAGCGATGAGCTGTATACAAAGTTTGAGCAGGGTTTCATCATAGATATGTATGAAAAAGGTCTGCTATATCGCAAAAAAGGCCTTCTTAACTGGTGTCCACATGATTTGACAGTACTAGCCAATGAGCAAGTGGTAGACGGATGCTGCTGGAGATGCGATACTCCAATAGTCAAAAAAGATATGAACCAGTATTACTTCAAGATCACTCAATATGCCGATGAACTCCTAAATGACCTAAAGAAACTTGAAGGCGGCTGGCCAAAGCAAGTGCTTACTATGCAAGAAAACTGGATCGGCAAATCAAACGGTTTGGAATTTGATCTATTTTTTGACGAGGAGAGTAAAGCAAAACTAAACAGCAAATTTGACAGTTTTGATGTATTTACAACTCGTCCTGATACAATTTATGGAGTGTCTTATACCGCGCTTGCGCCTGAACATCCGATAGTTTCTTATATGATAGATAATTCTCTCTTGGATGAAAGCATAATCTCCAAAATCCAAGAAATGAAAAATAGCTCTTCAATTGATAGACAAAAAGAAAAAAGCGGTGTGCCATTGAGTCTTAATGTTATACATCCGCTAACCGGCAAAAGCGTACCGGTTTGGGTAGCTAATTTTGTGCTAATGGATTACGGCAGCGGCGCAGTAATGGCTGTCCCTGCTCACGACGATAGAGATTTTGATTTTGCTATGAAGTATGATCTGCCTATCAATGCGGTCATTAAACCGTATGATGGCGAGCTTGATTCGGCAAAGGCGTATACAGAGGCAGGTGAACTTTTCAATTCGGCCCAGTTTGACGGACTGAATTCTAAAGATGCTCAGAGCAAGATCATAGAGTACTTTGAGAGTAAAAATATAGGTAAGAAAACTACCAATTATAAGTTGAAAGATTGGGGGGTATCACGCCAAAGATATTGGGGTGCCCCTATACCGTTCGTGCATTGTGAGAAATGCGGACTGGTAATGGAGAAAAAAGAAAATCTTCCTATCGCATTGCCAGAAGATATCGAGATAACAGGAGAGGGCAATCCTCTAGAAAAACATCCTACTTGGAAATATTGCAAATGTCCAAAATGCGGCGGAGATGCAATTAGAGAAACAGATACTATGGATACATTTGTGGAGTCTAGCTGGTATTTCCTTCGTTTTTGCGCATCGCCTGCAAATTGGCTTAGTGAACCGTTTTCCAAAGAGCAAATAAAATACTGGATGGGGGTTGATCATTATATAGGCGGAATCGAGCATGCAGTATTGCATTTACTCTATGCTAGATTTTTTACCAAAGTATTTAGAGATTTGGGATACTTGGATTTTGATGAACCGTTTGATAGGCTTCTTACTCAAGGAATGGTACTAAAAGACGGTGCTAAAATGAGCAAGTCCAAAGGAAATACCGTTGATCCTGACGCACTGATAGAACAGTATGGTGCTGATACGGCTAGATTGTTTATACTTTTTGCAGCTCCTCCTACTCAAGAATTGGAGTGGAACGATAGCGCAGTAGAAGGTGCATTCAAATTTATCAAGAGATTTTATGATAGAAGTGCAAATATCATATCCAGCCAAACAAAGCCTGTAATTGACCATAATTCTCTATCTAAAGAAGAAAAATTTGCAAGAAAAAAAGTCTATGAAGCTCTTGTGCGGGCAAACGATGTCTATAATGAGAGATATACTTTCAATACCATGATAGCAGGTGTAATGGAAGCAATGAATGCACTTAATGCTCAGGAGAATAAAAGTGTTTGGAGCGAAGGGTATTGGGTGCTTTGTTCTATTATGGAACCGGTTATCCCACATGTAGTAAGCGAGATCAGCCAAAAATACTTTGGTCTTAAAAATCTCGCACCTCAAGAGATCGTAGATGAAGTTTTTGTAAGTGACAGTATTGCTTACGGCATCTCTGTTAACGGCAAAAACAGAGGAGGAATAGAAGTGTCACCCGGCGCTTCGAACGAAGAGATCATAATGGCAGCGAAAGAAGCGGTCTCTAAGTGGTTAGAAGGAATGAGTATAGTAAAAGAGATAGTTGTGCCAAACAAACTTGTCAACCTGGTGGTCAAGCCGTGCTAAAAATATCTAAGCTTTTAATAACACTTTTAGTTAGCATAGGATTGAGCGGTTGCGGATATCAGCCATCCTCGCATATGGTCAAAAAAGTATTTGATGAGAGTGTTTATGTAGAAGTGCAGATAGATCCTAGCGAACCAGAAAACGCTCCATATCTAACAGATCAAATCAGAAAGCTTATAATTACCAGATTCAATGGTAAAATAGCGCCAAAAAAACAAGCCAATAATGTAATTAAAGTATCATATAAAGGTACGCAGTTTGTGCCTTTAAGCTATGATAAATATGGATATACCACTCGTTATCAAACGATAGTGAACGTAGAATTTACCATGATAACTAAAACAGGTGAAATTATCACAAAAACTATAAGAACAACTACCCAAGCGGGCATAAGCGAGAGCGCGCTGGAAACGTCATCCTTGCGTATAGCATCTATCGGCGAGGGTTTAGAAAAAGCAGTAGATGCATTTATGGCATATGTCAGCGCATTGGGAGCAAGTAGTAAATGATACCTGCTCTTGATCTTTTGCTTAGCACAAAACCATTGTACTATAAGCACATAGATTACGTACGTATCATAGATGCTTTTGAAACCATCAAGCCTTACGTCAAGATACCAAAGGTTATCCATATTGTCGGAACTAACGGCAAGGGGAGTACAGGACGGATGATATCCCATCTGCTTTATAAAAGCGGATTTAGCGTGGGGCATTACTCTTCTCCGCATATATTGAAATTTAATGAGAGATTTTGGCTCAACGGGTGCGATTGCAACGATCAATTACTGGATGATGCCCATGAACGCCTTTATAATATTCTAACCAAAGAACAGAGCAATGAGCTTAGTTATTTTGAATATACTACGCTGCTAGCTCTTTTTGTTTTTGAAAAATGTGACTATATTGTATTAGAAGCCGGAATGGGCGGAGAACATGATGCAACAAATGTGGTGCCAAAAGTCCTTAGCGTGATAATGCCTATCGATTATGATCATCAGGCATTTTTGGGAAATGATATCACCAGTATTGCAAGTACAAAGCTAAGAAGTATAGACAAAAGAGCTGTCATTGCACCCCAAATACATCAAGAAGTTTTGCATGTTGCCAATAAGATAGCATTGCAAAAAGATGCAAAGCTATATTTTGTTGCCAGAGAAACCTCGTCACATATCCAGCCTATTAAAGATGTCGCATTAGAAAATTTATGGGGAGATTTTTTGATTGACAACGCTGTCACGGCTTGCGCAGCACTTGACGTTTTGGGATTGGTATGTGATGTCCAAAATCTGCATACATGGGTAATGATGGGCAGATATTTCCCGTATGCTTCTAATATTCATATAGATGTAGGACACAATCTCCTTGCGGCAAAAGTAATAGATAAATTGCTTTTGCAACCTGTAGTGCTTATATACAATACATTAGAAGACAAACCTTATAGACAGATATTGGAATTATTAAAACCAAAAATCAAAAAGCTTTTGATCATAAGAATAGATTCTCCAAGGGCGTTGAAAATAGAATTTTTAGAAAATACACTCAGGGAACTTGAAATTCCTTATGATTTTTTTGACGGTACTATCAATCCCGAAGATGAATATTTGGTGTTTGGGTCTTTTGCTGTCGTTGAAGCTTTTTTAAAATCTGAAGAGGTGAAATGAAGCATAGAGTTATAATCACTATATCAGATATAAGAGGCACCAAATCATATAGTCTTACCAAACTTTTTAGAAGATTTTTATTTTGGATCATTGCATTTGTCAGCCTTATAGCCATAGGCGGAGCTATCGTGATACCAATTTTGACACACAAAGTAATGGAGTTGACATCATTAAATGAGCTTTACCAACAAGATCTTGAAAATAAAATAGCAGCATATGAAGAATTGGATGAAAAATTCGAAGCATTAGAAGAGAAGATTACTGCTTATGAAAAAATGAGCAATCCTCCTGAAGTATTTAAACAAAAAGAGAGCGTTGCCTCAAAAGAAAAGAGCACTGTCGAAAACAGATTGGCTAAGTTAAAAAGAGATCATGAGCTTAAAAAATTTATTTTAAAACATATACCAAACGGTTCGCCGGTAAGACGTCCTGTGGTTACATCTGCTTTTGGGGTTAGAACCCATCCAATATTTAAAACCAAGAAAATGCATCACGGGATTGACTTGAGAGTTCAAATGGGTGCACCAGTATATGCCGTTGCTGACGGTATCGTCACAAGATCGGTAAATAAAGATGTCGGCGGATATGGAAAATTAGTGGTTGTGAGACATAAATACGGCTTTAGTACAGCCTATGCTCATTTGAGCGGAACTAAAGTCAAGATAGGCGATATTGTCAAAAAAGGCCAGGTAATTGCACTAGGCGGAAATAGCGGCAGCTCAACTGGCCCTCATCTTCACTATGAAGTACATTACAGAGGAAAAGCTATCAATCCTAGACCATTTATTAGTTGGAGTATGGTAAACTATAATAAAATATTTAAACAGCAAAAGGATGTACCGTGGGATTCTTTAATAAAACGAATTCGAAGTTAAGCTCGTATAACGCGACTATCATAGCAGATGATTGTAATATAGTAGGGGGTATTACAACACAGAGTGATGTTGTGATAAACGGAAAATTTGAGGGGGCAATTTCGTCTAATCAAACAGTCACTGTAGGGGAAAAAGGTGAGCTTTACGGTGAAGTGAAAAGCGATATCATAGTCATTGGCGGATTGGTTGATGGTGTTATCGATGCTAATATGATACATGTTCTTTCCACCGGAAGAGCTCTTGGGAAGTTGGTCTATTCCAAGATAACAGTTGAAGAAAACGGCTTTTTTGATGGTAAAACAGTAGTAAAAGGAAGTTCTCTGCTAAGCCGATATGCAGAAGTAGAAAGCAAATATCATAATCTCATTGATACAAAAATAGTTGATTCGGACGCTGTATTGCCGAAAAGCAAAAAATAAAAGACATCACACAATATATGTATTCTAGTGCCGTTTATGATTTTTTAGTCTCTCTTAGAGAAAACAATTTGGTGCTAGTATGCAACAATGACAAAGAAGCTTTGCAGATAAAGCATATAGCAACTTTGGCAAATATTGATGCATTTGTATTGCCGTCTATTCTTTTGTCTCATGGGGAGGATCTGCGTCCATATCAAGAAGAGTTCGGAGAGCTGCTTGTAGCGCTTGGCTCTTACTATCGTTCAAACAGTCCAAAAATACTTATCTCCCCAGCTCGTACACTTATGCTTTCATTTCCAAAAGAGGAGTACTTTGATACTTTTACTATAGCTTTTGGTGACAAGATAAATTCTCAAGTAAAAGAGATGTTTTATAATTGGGGTTATCAATTTGTAGATATTGTGACCGGAAAAGCTGAAGTCTCTTTTCGTGGAGATATCATAGATATTTATCCTTTGGAATCCCAGATGCCATACCGGATTTCACTTTTTGGGGATGAAGTAGAGAGTATTAGACAATTTGATATCAGTACCCAAAAAAGCAATAAAGATGAGCTTGAAGAGATTGTGATAAGTCCGGCTTTTTTATCATTGGATGCTGCTCAAAATGAGGCACTAAAAAGCAGAGCAGAAACAACGCCATACGAGGTATTTGTAAAAGATATAGATTCGCAAGGCTGGTGGGTGCTGGATGATTTGGGATATAATCCTCTAGATGTTTTTAAACCTATTGCTGCAACTCACATAGATGATGAGGTCGATTTTAAAGATCTTCAAACCATACCGGAATCAAAAAAATATCGTGATATAGAAGTGACCGATATAAATAAATTGCTCACTGCTCATAAAGATAAAAAAATCACGGTAATTGCCAAAAATGAAAGTATAGTGCGCGGCAGTATGCTCGATTCATTTGATGGGCTCAATTTTGTATACCAAGACGGCATCATAAATATTTTAAGTGCAAACGAGCTGATAGTCTCGCTAAATAGCCCAATCAAACCTAAAAAAGTAAAAAAAAGTATGCTCATCTTAGATGAGCTTAAGCCCGGAGAATATGTAGTTCATGAAACTCATGGTGTCGGTCTTTTTAGAGCAATAGAGAAACGAGAAGTTTTAGGGGCGGTGCGAGAGTTTGTAGTAATCGTATATCAAAACGAAGATATGCTGCTAGTGCCTGTTGAAAATCTTGATGTTATAGACAGATATGTAGCCGAAGGCGGAGCTTTACCTGCGGTCGACAGACTGGGCAAGATGAGTTTTAGAAATCTCAAAGAAAAAGTCAGAGAGAAATTGTTTGCCATTGCTTCTGATATTGTCAATCTGTCAGCTAAAAGACACCTTTCCAAGGGTATTCAAATTTCATTAGACGAATCACTTCAAGCCGACTTTATGAGCAAAGCCGGATTTATGCATACCGAAGATCAAGAAGAAGCGATCAGCTCTATACTTGCAGAAATGGCAAGCGGCCAGATGATGGATAGATTGCTGAGTGCCGATGTGGGTTTTGGCAAAACAGAAGTAGCAATGAGCGCGATATTTGCGGTTGTTAAAAGCGGATATCAAGCATGCATGATAGCTCCAACTACGCTGCTTAGCTCTCAGCATTACAAGAGTCTAAAAGAGAGACTATCTGCATATGGTATTAGCATAGCGAAACTTGATAGATTTTGTACCGCCAAAGAAAAAAACACAGTTATCAAAGGATTAAAAGACGGCACTATAGATGTTGTCATAGGGACTCATGCACTGCTTGGAGTGGAATTTGAACGGTTAGCTCTTGTGGTGATAGATGAAGAGCATAAATTTGGTGTAAAACAAAAAGAGAGCCTAAAAGAGATGGCTAGCAATGTACATCTTCTTAGTATGAGTGCTACTCCGATTCCTAGAAGTCTTAATCTGGCATTATCAAGTGTAAAAACTTTTAGTGAAATACTTACCCCTCCTGTCGAGAGAGTAGGAGTGAGGACTTTTGTCAAAAGTTATGATAAAAAGTTGCTAAAAGAGGCATTTTTGCGCGAAATTAGAAGAGGCGGACAGATATTTTATGTCTATAACTCTATAGCATCTATAAATGATAAAAAAAAGGAACTTCTTGAGATCCTGCCATCTCTTCGAGTAGCTGTACTTCATTCAAAAATAAGTGCAAAAGAAACAGAAGATGAGATGATGAAGTTTGAAGCAGGTGAGTATGATGTGCTGCTTTCTACCTCTATAGTCGAATCGGGTATCCATATGCCGCATGCCAATACCATGATAGTCGACGGTGCAGAGAATTTTGGAATGGCTGATCTGCATCAGCTTCGAGGCAGAGTAGGGCGCGGAGGCAAAGAGGGGTATTGTTATTTTATGGTAGCAGACAAAATGAGATTAACTGATCTTGCCAAACGAAGACTTGTTGCTCTTGAATCTCACTCCGACCTTGGAAGCGGAGCGGTGCTTGCATTTCATGATCTAGAGATCAGAGGCGGCGGCAATATAATTGGAGAAGCACAAAGCGGACATATAAAACAGATAGGTTATGGACTTTATCTTAGGATGTTAGAAGAGGCTATCAAGCAGCTTAGCGGCATACAAGAAGAGAAAAGAAAAAGCGTTGAGGTCAAGCTTGCAGTTGATGCTTATCTAAACGAAGAGGTTATCAGCGAAGACAGATTGAGGCTTGAACTTTATCGCAGACTGGCTCTGAGCCAAAGTGTAGGTGAGGTTTATGAGATAGCCGGTGAGATTGAAGATAGATTTGGCAGATTGGATACGATGAGCAAGCAATTTATTGATATCATGGCTATTAAGCTTCTAGCTAGCAGCAAGGGCGTATCAAAAGTCTCTAGCTATGGTGAAAATGTATTTATAGAGTATGAAGATACAAATAAAGATAGAGTGACCCTCAAATCTCCGAGCAAAGATGATGATGATATAATTGCTACGGCATTTGGATATTTAAGACACTAGATTGGGGTTGTTGCCTTAGATATTTATATAATCAGATTTTAAAAGGAATTATCCATGAAGGCATATCGATCTAAAGCTGTAATTTTTAGCATACTTATGATTGGTTTGACAATGATCGGTTGTCAGCAATCATTTGGCAAGCAGCATATTATAGCATCAATACCCGAAGCATCCGGCATAAGCTATTGCAATAATAGTGATACATTGGTCGTAGCTAACGACGAAGGTTATTTTTATGAAATTGGCACCAATGGTACTGTGATGCATAAACACAATATAGGAAAGTACGACTTAGAAGGGGTCGTGTGCGAAGACAATAATTATATATTTGCTTTGGAGAGCGGCGGCTTGGTAAAAGTAGATAGGGTGTCACAATCAAAGCAATATATACACGTAGAAGGATTAGGTAAGTTCGGCAAAAAACGCGGTATTGAGGGTATAACAAAGATGGGAGATAAATATATTCTTTCACTCCAGACGTTATCAAAAAAAGACGCCAAGCTATTTGTTGTAGAACTTGATGATGTGAAAGCAAAAGTAGTAGATGTGATCCATCATGAAATTGAAGACTCTTCGGGGTTGGAGATGAAAAACGGTATACTCTATATAGTGAGTGACACCAAAAACAGATTATATTTGTACAGTATGGCTGAAAAAAAAATCTTGAGCACTTTAAAGCTTCCAAAATTTAATCAAGAAGGAATAGCTATAGACAATAATGATAATATCTATTTTGCAGATGATAAAGGTTATGTGCAAAAATATAGAATTGATGAATTGGGCATAAATTAGTCTAAAAACTTTTGATTGACAGAGTCACATTAATCTTCTATTAAAACTCAAAACTATATACTTTCTTTAATGCTTAGGGGGATAAAGTGTTGAACAATCAAACAATGGCTGATGCCATAAAACACGAGATAAGTAAAGTAGTTGTAGGTCAAGATAAAATGATAGAAGCCCTTCTAGTTGGGCTTTTATGCAGAGGCCATATACTTCTAGAAGGGGTACCTGGACTTGCTAAAACCACTACGGTTAATGCCCTTGCAAAGAGTCTTGGACTGAATTTTAGCAGAGTGCAGTTTACTCCAGACTTGTTGCCTAGCGATATTATAGGCACTCAGATATATGATCCGTCATCTAATTCTTTTAAGATAAAAAAAGGTCCTGTTTTTACAAATTTGCTTTTAGCCGATGAGATCAACAGGGCTCCGGCCAAAGTACAGTCGGCATTATTGGAAGTAATGCAAGAGAAGCAAATAACCATAGCTGATGAGAGCTTCAAACTATCACCGCCGTTTCTAGTAATGGCTACTCAAAATCCTATAGAACATGAGGGCGCGTATGCTTTGCCTGAAGCACAATTAGATAGATTTATGATGAAGGTGATAGTGGGGTATAATACAAAAGAAGAAGAGCTCAAGATCGCCAGAAGAGTGGCAAATTCCACTTTTGAAAAAATAGATCAGATCGTTGATATAGCACAATTGGAAGCCGCAACTGCTAAGATGATGAACATACATATTGACCCTGAAGTCGAAGCGTATATAGTCGATATAGTAGTAGCAACCAGAGAGCCAAAAACTTACGGACTAGAAGAGTTGGAGCCACTCATAGAATTTGGAGCATCTCCAAGGGCTAGTATAGACCTCTATAAAGCATCACGAGCCATAGCATATCTGAGGGGCCAGTCATATGTATCCCCGAACGAAATATTATATATAGCCAAAGAGGTGCTTAGACATCGCATTATACTTAGCTACGAAGCACAAGCCAGTGGAATAAGTCAGGATGATGTTGTATCCAAAATATTAGATAGCGTGCCAATTCCGTAAATGAGAGTTAAATGTATCTAGATACCAAAACATTGCTTCTCAAAACACAAAAACAAGTCTATTCCCAAAGACTTGGAAATCATATATCTAAATTTTATGGTGAAGGATTTGAGTTTGGAGAACTCCGTGAATATATGTATGGGGATGATGTACGCAAAATAGATTGGAAAACAACAGCAAAAATGGGAAAACCGTTTGTAAAGATATACCACGAAGAGCGGGAACTCAATGTGGCTGCTGCTACTATGATGGGGGGATCCAGTTATTTTGGTACCGTTAAACAAAAGAGCGAAGTAATGCGAGAAGTTGTAGCGCTTATAGGTATGAGTGCATTGAGCCAAAATGATAGATTTTCACATTTTTTGTTTGCGGATAAACTTGTAAAGTGGAACAAACCGAGCAAAAAAACATTTTCGCTTTTTGATGCTTTGGAGCAAATGGACCGTTTTGAAATACTTGGTGCAAAGAGCAATTATCAAGAGATGACGCAAACGCTATGGACTCATTTGAACAAAAAGGCAATGCTATATATTATAAGCGATGGCATAGGGGAGATCGATCTTGGAAAATTATCCAAAAAACACGATGTTGTATTGATAATAATTAGAGATAGATTTGAAGAAAACCCGCAAGAACTCGGTTTGATACAATTGATAGACATGGAAAGCGGCCAAGGTTTTTTTGGGAATGTAGATAGTGATGCAATATCTAATTATCGTAAATCATTGGCAGAAAATGATGCCATATTGGCAATTCATTGCAAAAAATACGGTATACGAATGCTAAAAGTATATACACATGAAGATGTATATCTAAAATTATTAAATAGTATATGCTAAATGGTTGAAGAGTTAAAAGATATCAAACCTTACTTGACAAGTACAGAATGGCTCTATTGGGGATTTATAGCAGCTGTAATATTGTTGTTGTTTTTATTTATTAGTATTGTCTGGTGGGGAATATCCAGATGGCTATATAGCAGAAAACAGAATTTAAGAAAACAATACCTGCAAGCTATCAAAAGTGTTGATTGGTCAAATTCTAAAAATGCTGCATATAAAGTGAGCTATTATGGAAGACTATTGGCAAAAGATCCCAGAAGTATAGAGATACTCAGCCAGCTTGAGCCAATGCTGCTAGAATATAAATATAAAAAAGATGTGCCAAAAGTCAATGATGAGACTTTGGTATATTATGATCTTTTGATCCAGGTGCTAGATGTTTAGTTTTGAATATCCATGGGCATTGATTTTGATATTTGTTTTTATTGCATGCGATAAATGGTGCAAAGAGCAAAGCGAAGCTATTTTTTTCCCTCATGTCTCTTTATTGCTTCTGAAAGGAAAAAACAGAACGCCAGCTCTGCATATATTAAAATGGATAGGCATATCATCAGCCATAATAGCTTTGGCTTCACCTGTAGTTAACTCTCATCAATATTTTGACAAAAAAAATGATAGAGATATAGTCCTCATACTTGATGCAAGCGATTCTATGAAAGACGGTAAATTTGATAAAGCAAAAAAAGAGTTGGATACTTTCATATCCAAAAGAACAGGCGACAATATAGGTTTGGTGACATTTGGGAATAGTGCATTGATTGCATCACCCATAACGTCAGATATTGAAATTCTAAAAATCATTTTGAAGTCACAAGAGCTTGGTGCAGCTGGCCATATGAGCGCTATTAATGATGCAATAACCAAAAGTTACGGTATGCTTGCCAGAAGTAAGGCAAAAGCAAAAATAGTGATTTTGCTTACAGGAGGCACTGATAATAAAAGTACTATTCATAAAGATGAGTTATTGCCCATCGTATCAAAATTTCCTATTAAAATTTATACTATAGGTTACGGTAATGACTATGATACTTTGCATCTTCATGAATTAGCAAAAGCAGGCCACGGCAAAGCGTATGAAGCCGAGAATGAATCAGAATTATCCAAAATATACAACGAAATAGACAAAAGAGAAGCTATCGTTTCCAAAGAAGAACCAAGCTATATCTATTTATATTTATACCCGCTTTTTGTGGCCTGGATAAGTTTGTTATTTTGGATATATATCCGCAATATCAAAGGAATGTAGAATGGTTTATTTTGTATATCCGTATCTCTTTTGGGTTTTAATTATTCCTTTTTTTGTTTTAGCTGTGTTATTGATCACAAATAAAAGCAGATTGGATAGATTGTTTGACCCTCAAATATTAGATAGACTCCGCGCAAACAAAGATAGTTTGCCGCAAGTGGTGAGAAATATTCTATTTTTTACAGCACTGTTTATGATGATAATCGCAATGGCAAGGCCTATTGCTGACAAAGGAGAAAAAAAGATATCCTTGCAAGGATCAAACATTGTATTAGCCCTTGACATATCCAAACCAAATGAAAGAGCAGACAATGATCACAATACATTAGATGATGCAAAACAAAAAACAAAAATTTTATTACAAAATATGAGCAATGATGAGGTAGCATTAACAGCATTCGCTAACAATGCTTTTTTGGTATCCCCGTTCACGCATGACAAGTTTTCTTTGGAAGAGATCCTAGATGGTATCGATAATAAATATATAAAAAATAATATTAGAAACTTTAAAGCTCTTGGAGAATTAATAGTTTTTCTTACTAAAAACAAACCAAACAAGATGGCTATTATTATCAGTAATGATATAAATGAAGATATTCCCGAAGATTTTAAAAGCTTGATAAGCAAGAATGATATTAAATTGTTTATTGTCCCTTTAAGTAGAGATATAAAAGAATTATTGGAATTTTTAAGCAGCCATAATGCCGATCATCGAGATAAATTTGTTTTATACAGAGACCAAAAAGAGCTATTTTATTATCCGCTTGGTTTGTCACTTATATTGCTTATTGTAGCATGGAGTTCATTGCCAAAAAGGATAAAAAAATGATAAAAATTGTATTTATATCACTATTTTTATTTACTTTGACTCATGCTGATTGGCTTGATTTTATAGATAGGCATAATGCCCAAAATGCATATCAAGACAGAGAATATAGCAAAAGTATAGTCATTTTAACTTTACTAAATAAAACACCGCAAGATTGGTATAATTTAGGTAATAGTTATTATAATGAAGAAAAATACAAAGCAGCTATAAAAGCATACGAAAAAGCTCCAAACAATACAAGTAAATATCATAATTTGGGTAATAGTTATTTCAAAATAAAAGATTATGACAATGCGATCAGATCATACAGACAAGCACTTATGATCCAAAAAGATAACGATACACAGTACAATCTTGAACTTGCAAAAAAACAACTGGCAAAAGATAGTCAAAAAACAAAACAAAAAGAAGTCCGAATTAAAAATAATGACAAGCAGCCACAGGATATGCATCTGCAAGGGATTCAAAGAAACGATCAAAAAGAAAAACAGTTATATGATATGCTAAAAAGTCTGGAAAAGAAAAAGACACCTACTATGTTGTATAATCTTATTTAAGGAGTGATTATGATTCAAAACCTTGGTAAAATATTTATATTTTATATTTTATTTGTAAATATTTTATACGCTAATATATCTATTGATATGATACCCAATAAAAAATCTATATATTTTGGAGACTCTCTGGTGGTGTCTGTAGTCGTGTCAAAAAAATCAAATCTTGATCTGTCTTCTACAAAGTATATTCAGCCGCCATTTGATGGTTTTATTTCCAAGGAAATAAGTAAAAAAAGTATTAGGCAAGGAGGATATGATATCACGCAAATCGACTATTTGCTTACTCCTCAAAAACCAGGGAACTATATTATTGATCCTGCAAAAATGACCATTGTTGAAAAAAAAACTGGTATTGGCAGTTTTTTTGATAGATTGTTCAGCCGCAAGCCACAAGCTAAAATAATAAGTTCAAAGATGTTATCTGTCACCATAAAGCCATTGCCGAGTTTGGTTCAGTTAGTCGGGGATTTTAATATCAGCGTCAAGCCAAATTTATCGACTACGGATATAGATACCCCAGTTGTGCTATATTTGAAAATTGAGGGAGAGGGTGCTTTGGGAAATTTTGATGGCTTGGATTATAGTATTGATGGCTTGGAAGTTAGCGCAAAAGAGCCTAAAATTACACAAGAGATCAGAGACGACAAAATTTATTCCAGCTATATTAAGGAGTATGTTTTTGAGAGTGATCATGATTTTATCATTCCGTCACGCAATATAACAATTTACAATACCAAGAGCAACAAAATAGAGACTATGGTTATGCCGTCTTATGATATTAAAGTCATAGGATCGCCAAGTAGTTCAATGTATAATGATTCTTCAAAAGACGGTTCGCTATCAATACTTTGGCTGATAGTCAGTTTCATTGCAGGATTGGTGAGTATGATTTTCGTATTGCTGGCAATGTCTAGAAAAAGAAAAAAATCAAATAAGAAATAGATTTATTCAAAGCTATTGTTAATGAAGTGATATTTATAAAATATCATGTAAGCTATTAGCCTCTGTCATCCATTCTTTAACACCGTCCCAATCTTCTTTGAGCAGCATTTGTTCAAAAGAGTCTAGTTCTTGCTTGAAATTTATTACAGAATCAAGTACATTGATTTTATTTTGTCTAATTATGCTTTCCCACATATCAGGAGAACTTTTGGCTATTCTGCTCATATCACGAAACCCTCCGCCGGCAAGCGCTATGATGCTTTTGGGATCTTCTTGGCGCATAACGGTATTTGCCAAAGCATAACTGATCACATGGGGCATATGAGAGATAAAAGCTGCGTGTCTGTCATGTGAAGTACTATCCATGTATATGATGTTCATTCCAAGCGCTTCATATAGCTTTTTGACTACTTCTTGTTGATGAGCTCCGCTTTTTTCTATATCGCAAAGCACCACTGTTTTGCCGTTGTATAATCCATCTATTGCAGCAGTTGGACCGCTTTTTTCTGTACCTGTCATAGGATGTGTTGCTACGAAATTAGAACGAATGGCATTTGGGATGCTGTCGCAAATGAGTTTTTTTGTACTTCCCATGTCAATAATTGTAGTCATCTTTGGAACGCTGCTTATTTGCCCTATAAGCGAAATGATTCCATCAACAGGGATTGCTAAAATAGCAAGATCACATTGCCAAATTTCTTCTATGTTTTGGGTAATCTTATCAACCAATTTTAAATCTATTGCTTCATGAATATGCGTCAAATTGTGATCATAGCCAATGATATTAATGTGCGGGTATAGTTTTTTTAAACTTAAACCAATAGAGCCCCCCATTAGCCCCAAACCAATAATACCGATTGATTTAATATTCATTTTTGACCTTTAACTCTAAAATAATGCCAAATTATATCATAAGGCTAAAAAAAACAGATTTATTATTAATTTTTAGGCTAAAAGACGATAAACTATTAGCTATATTATTGCATGAATTAATGAATTCATTGCTAATTTAACCTAAAGGTATTTGTATGATTAAAAAAACTTCTTTATTATGGGTGTCAATCGGCTCAATGCTAATCGCACAAAATATAACCAAAATCGAATATGACGGTTTGCATAGTTTGTCACCTAATACAATAGCCGAAATCAGTGGTATCAGAGTCGGCGATACATTATCTGAATCAAAAATAAAAGAGTCTGTCAAAAACCTTTCAGAACAAGGATACTTTCAGGATGTAAAAGTAGAGACCAAAAGCGGTGGAGTAGTAGTGTATCATTTTGTTGAAAAACTTGCTATTGCAAATGCTCAGATAACAGGATATGGCTCGGATGAAGAGAGTGCAAAGCTTATTGAAGCAATGGGCTTAAAAAGAGGCGAGCTGCTAGATGATGCAAAAATGCAAAAAGCAAAAGAGGTATTACAAGCAAAACTCGCCCAAGACGGTATATACGACGCATCGGTAGATGTCAAAAGCGAAGTTGTAGGAGAGGGAAGCGTCTCTTTGACTTTTGATGTAAAAAAAGGCGAAAAAGTTAAAATCTCAAATCTTGTTTTCAATGGCATAGATGCACTTAGCGAAAGTGATTTGGAAGCAAATCTGGCTAATAAAGAAGAAGAATTCTTGGGATTTTTGCCGTTTAGAAATGATGGCGTGGCTAATTTGTCCCAATTAGAAAATGATGTATATAGAATTAAAGATACATATATGAAACATGGCTATATTGATGCACAAATCAGCAAACCAAGCGTACAAGTAGACAGTAAAAACCGTGCAACAATAGAATACAATATCATAGAAGGCAATAGATACAAAGTTGGCAATATTGTGATTATTCAATCTGTAGAAGGATTGGATACCAATGAACTCTTAGAAGGCCTTTCATTGCAGGAAGGAAAATATTTCAATATAGATAAAATGCGAAAAGATATCGTATATCTTCAAGAACAAACAGCAAATTTGGGATATGCATTTGCCAATGTTTCACCGCAAATGGGCAAAAGCGGGACGGATACCATTAATATTCAGTATGTAATTACTCCAGGTACAAAAGTAACTATAAACGATGTACTAATTTCGGGAAACAATGAAACTCAAGATAGTGTAGTAAGACGATATATATATCTAGCTCCGGGAGATCAGTTTAGCCAAACGGATCTCAAAGACAGTAAAAATGCACTTGGAAGAACAGGTTTTTTTGAAAAATATGATATTCAGGCTCAAAAACTCACTGATGATAAAATGAATTTACTTGTAAATGTAAAAGAAGCACCGACGGGTTCTTTTTCAATTGGAGGAGGATACGGCAGCTATGAAGGTTTTATGATAAACGGAAGTATTGCTGATAAAAATATATTTGGTACAGGTATAGATACAAGCCTTGGAATTGATTATTCTCAAAGATCAATGAATTATAATTTGCATTTGGCAAATCCTAGAATTTGGGATTCTCTTTATAGTTTGTCATTGGATCTTTATAAAAAAGAGTACGACTATGATAACGACGACTATACAATTGATCAAGCCGGCGGCTCTTTGACTGTAGGCCGCCAATTTATGAGGCATTTTTATATTTATGGCGGAATCACATATTCAGATAATCAATCTGATATTACGGATATCACTGGCGGTGATTTGTATAAGCTTTTATATAGTGATAAATATAAAAAAGCAGCCGGCGTTTTAGGGGTCAAATTTGACAATACGGATGACTATTATGTTCCAAGAAGCGGTTTTATAGCCAGTCTTGGGGCAGAAGTTGCCACTTTGGATGGCGATCTTAGCTCGGATCATCAGAAGCCAGAAAATGGAGGATATACCGATTTTGGCGATTTTGTCAAATTTAACGGCAAGTTCGGAGCTTATTATGGTTTAAGGGATTGGATAGATTATGATCTTATCCTAAGGTATAAAGCTAGAGTTGGATATTTAAATTCAACCGATGGATATGTGCCAGTTGCCGAGAGACTGCTCATGGGTGGCATAGGAAGTGTCAGGGGGTATGAGACTTATTCTATTTCACCAGAGATACTTGATGGAACCGAATATAGAAGGGTTGGAGGTACAAAATCGTTCTCTAACAGTATAGAAGCAAGCATCCCTATATCAGAGGAAGCAAAAATTCGTATGGCATTTTTCTTGGATTATGGTATTATCGGTTCTGACGATTTTTATGGCAGAAGCTATGACAATATTGATAGAAGTTCAGGCGGTGTTGCCATAGAATGGTTTTCACCTTTTGGACCAATTAACTTTATATTTGCAAAAGCTATAAATCCGCAAGATCGTGATGAGACATCAAGCTTTGAGTTTAGTATGGGGACTAAGTTTTAGTATATAACTAGTCATCCTGAACTTGTTTCAGGATCTAAACCTTGTCATCGTATAATTAAAAAAGTGTAGCAATCTATTCTTCTCTCGTTCCCATCGTCTCGGTGGGAATGCATACTTTCTTTCTTTTACTACTTTTTTAGAAAAAGTACCTCAAAACTAGCGAATAGCGGTTTTGCGAAGTAAAAAGTTTCTTTAGAAAATCGTCATAATTGTAAAAAATCTGAAAAATGATTATTTTCTTGTTGTGCCAATCTAATTTTATATGATTGAATTATATGCTAAATATTTGTGAAGGTATATGCAGTGTATCTTTGACAATAATAGCAAAGCTTGCAGGTTTGTTGATTTCTTTGATAGCTTCTTTTATAAGATATAACGGCTTATCAGATGTTATTGTAAGTGTTTGATTGTTGTATGTAAAGGCAATTTTTGCGTTGTGCGAATGTTCTGAAAGCATAAGTGAAAGTGTATATATGAAACTATACCAATGCATAGTTTTTTTGCGTGGCAAAAGAGAGCCATATTTTTTACGAAGTATTTTTTTGATTTTTGCACTTTTCCCGGCCCTAAGCAAAGTAGCGATAAAAATCATTTGTTCGTGGGTAAAGCCATAATTCAACTCTTGCAAGGCAATATAAAACGAGTGTCTGTTTGCTTTATAAATTGTAAGATTTTTACCAATGTCACTAAGAGTTAAAGCCGATAAGAGTTCGTCTACATATCCTTTTTTGAATTCAAAATTTTCGCTAAATATATTATATAGTTCTTTTGCAATTTGCTTTTTTGTTTGCAAGGTTTTGTATGAACGGTCTGAATCAAACCTATCTACAATACTTTGGATACTAGGATTTGTTTCTTTTGGAAATACGTAATTATTGTTTTTTAATAATTTAGTGAGAAAGACACCTTCTCTTACTCCTACTCCGCTTGTCATAACTGTTTTGGCTTGGATGTAGGTAACTATTTCCAAAAAGATAAGAGTTCCTTCTCTAATTGTATCATATCTATCTTTTTTGAGTTTAAAATGTTTTAGGCCAATAGCACTGCTATTTGTTATATTTTCTAAATATTCTTGGTGTGTTGCAATATCATACATAAAACCATGCAGTTTATCCAAAGGATATTCTGATTTTTTCATGATAGCATCCCCCAGTGCCCTAGCTGTTCCGCCTATACCGATGGCTAGATCGTTTATAAAATTGCTTGGAAGTTTAGTTAATTCTTGTTTTATGTAATCTTTTGCATCATTAATCGGCCTGTTGCAATCAAAAAAAAGTTCTTTTATTCTGACTGTACCGATATTTAGAGAGAAGGTGTCTATGATTTTGCCATTTCTCATTAGTGTCAGATCTGATGAGCCGCCCCCAATATCTATTGAGATTCCGTCTTTAAAAGGAAGTAGATTTGCAATAGCAATACCGCCATATAAGGCTTCTTGTTTGCCGTCTATGACTTTTATTTTAATCCCAAGTCTGTCTTTTATAAGTGATATAAACTCTTTTGCATTAGGAGCATCCCTAAGAGCTGAAGTGGCGACACAAATAGTACTATTTGCAGAATATTTTTGGATCGTTCGTGCAAAGGCATTTAGGGCAAAAAAAGCTCTTTTGATACCAATGGGTTGTAGAAAACCAGCTTTATTATAAGCCCCTTCACCTATGCGCACTTTGCTTTTTTGTTCGCATATCAATCTAAAGCCGAAACGACTGCTGCGTTCAAAGATAACAAGCCTTGCTGAGTTTGAGCCTATATCTATGATAGCAGTTCGTTTTGCCATACTGCTGTTATTCTTCGTTTTGCAATTGTTCGTATTTAAACATTAATTCATCTGTATTTTCAATATTGTTTGGGTCCGGTACTATGCAATCAACAGGACATACTGAAATACAAGAGGGTTCATCATAATAACCAACACATTCTGTGCAGCGGTCCGGGTCTATAAAATATACCGGTTCACTCTCTTCAATTGCTTCATTTGGACACTCTTCGCGACATGCATCACATGCGATACACTCATCACCAATCATTAAAGCCATATATAATTCCTCGTATAATAAATTTTAAGAGTTATAACCCATTAAAGCTTATTGTTTATTTAAAAATAAAAAATGTTTTATTTTTTCGTTATTTCTATCGGAAGAATCAAAGATGCTATGGCACCATTGCCTTTTGGCCTGTTTTTTAATGATATCGTAGCCCTTAATGCTTGTGCGGCACTTTGAGCCAAGAAAAGCCCCAGCCCAACACCTTGGGACTCTTTGGTTCTTACAAAAGGAGCGAATAGATCTTTACTTTCATCTATGCCACAACCCTCGTCAATGACTTCAATTATAAAATCGTGTTTTTTTAGTTTGCTTTTAAGCAAAACACTTTTTCCTTCAGGAGTAAACTTAAGAGCATTTTGAACAAAATTTTGAACTATTTGAGTAAGCAGCAACGGTTGAATTGTAACCATAAGGCTTCTCGGAGATAATTCATAAGAGAAATGTTTTTTTTGATTTTGGGCCAATATGCTAAAGCCATCCATTTTTTTGTGTAAAAATGAGATAATATCTATAGTTTCGGGGGTTTCAAGCTGGGCACCTTCTGCTCGGCCAAATTCTAAAATAGAAGAAACTGTTTTGTTCATCTCGTCAATAGAGGCAATGTTTTGTATCAGGGCTTCTTTGAACATCTCTTTCGTGCTGTCTTTTTTGAGTAAGGTAACCTGATTTTTAGTCTTCATAACAGCGAGCGGGGTTTTTAGTTCGTGCGCACTTCCGATAAAGAGCTCTTTTTTATATTTGATAAAATTCTGTATGCGCATAAGCAGACGGTTAAGAGTTTTACCAAGCGGTTGAAATTCACTTGGAAGAGATGACAGATCTATGCTTTGTAGCATATTTTCATCCATCTTTGACAGTTTTTTATTTAGTGTTTTTATAGGATTTAGTAGCATATTCGATAAGAAAAAAGCATAAATTATGATGATAACCATAGTAATAGCGCTTAAAAAAAGAATAGCCCTATAAACTTCGGCTTGCAATTTTTTTGCTTGTGTAATGTCAGTTTTTATGATTAGATAACTTTCTGCCCCTGTAAGCGCATGAGAGCGATAAGGTATACGCATCTCCATAATAAAATGTCCTTGCCTGTCTTTGTATCTTACTATATTTGTAATGGATGGATTAGCAGTTTTGACCGTAACTATATTTGCTTCAATGTTGAGTGTTTGCCTTAGAACTTCTTGTTGGGTAGAGACTGTATGTTCAATATCCGGATATGTGGCAAAAAGATAATTCGCATGCTTTATAATGCCGTCTTCGAGCTGATTGTCTGTACTGTAACTGATGTATGTGTAGAGAATACTAGAAAAGAATACTAGAAGCGTCGCCATAGCAACGCTAAGTTGTAGTAGAAAACGAACTCTTATACTTTTTTGGGAAAACAAAACCTGTAGCCTCTTCTGCGTACTGTTTCAATGGTTGTAATACCAAGCGGTTTATCCATTTTTTGACGAATTTGATTAATTGCGACTTCTATAACGTTTGGAGTAACGAGCTCGGGTTCTTCCCAAATAGCATCAAGAAGCTGTTCTTTTGATACGATTTGATCTTTGTGCATTGCCAAATGAGTAAGAACTTCAAAAGGTTTGCCTTTTAATTCTATCTCTTTGCCGTCATAAATGATCTTTTCTTCTTCAGGGTTAATGATAAGGTTGCCAATTTCTAGGATATTGGAGCCTCCAAAACGAAGCTTAGCCTCGATACGAACCAATAAAATTTCAAAATCAAATGGCTTTTTGATATAATCATCAGCTCCTGCACGCAAAGCTTCTATCTCGCTTTCTCTGTCATCTCTAGCTGAAAGCATAATGATAGATGTTTTTGGAGAATTTGCTTTTATCTCTTTAATGATATCCATTCCGTTTCCATCCGGCAACATCCAATCTAATAGTACCAAATCATAATTTCTTATGCCTATATAATATTTTCCGTCATTGAGATTTTCTGCAACATCGTTTTGATATCCAAACTCTTTGAGTCCATCGGAGAGCGTTTTGCTTAGTGTTACTTCATCCTCGATAATCAATATTCTCATACTAGACTCCATTCTGGTTTAAGTTTTTTTTAATTATAGCAAAAAAATAGAGTTTTGTATGCATTTTTTTAAAAAATCCACTTTTGACTTATACCTACATTGCAATTTGCTAGTATATCAGGTTTTGTCAGCTCTATAAAAAGTTTATTTACTTGAGGAAAATTGTCGTGTATTTTATTTTTGAGCCCCAGCAATGCGTCTTCAAGTAATCCATATTGCTTGGAAGAAAGCTCTATCGTTATGATATTGACCATATCTGCATAATTAACAAATGGTTGACCTTGTGTATAGTCATAAGATGCCTCCAGATTAATGATCAGTCGCTGAGAAATTTCTCTTTCGTGTTCTAGTATCCCGATAATTACATCAATTTCCAGTTCTTTGATATGGATTGTCATTAGATGACTTTTCCTTCTTCTTTTTTTATAATTCTCATGATGTTTGGTATGTGCTTGTAGAAAATTATCCAAGCAATAATCCAAAGCGGAGCATGAGGGATTTGAGGAGTTATGATATAGCTGGCAATTATAAGTGCCGCTAATGCTATTAAAGATGATAATGATGAAATTTTAAGAAGTTTTGCACTAATGAACCAAATTGCAATAGCAATCAATGTAGGTATCGGAATCAAAACAATCAATACACCAAGTGCCGTTGCTACACCTTTGCCGCCTTCAAAGCCCAAAAACAGTGAAAAGCAATGTCCGACAACACTTAACAATGCTATTGTCCATAATACTTCTTGGCCGACACCGGATAATATGGCAATTAGTAACACAACAGCACCTTTTAGTGCATCTAGAGCCAATGTGGCCGCTCCTAATTTTTTTGCCAAAGAAGGATTGGTCTCTTTTACGACCCGGAGTACATTCGTAGCTCCTATGTTGCCGCTGCCGGCTTTTTTGATATCCACTCCGGCAAATTGTTTGGCCAATATGTATCCAAAAGGGATCCCGCTAATAGTATAAGCCAGTATATAAAATAGTAAATTTTGATTAATAAAGTCCATGATCGCTCCAGATGTAATAATGCAATTTTATCCGATTTTAGATAAAATATCTCCAATTTTAACCAATCGGTATCCAAAAAGATAACAAAAGGGCAAATATGGATTACAAAAAAGAGATAGAAAGACTTAAGGCTGCATTGCCGGTTACGATAGTGTCACACTATTATCAAAGAGATGAAGTGTTTGAGATAGCAGATATCGTGGGAGATTCATTAGAGCTTGCCAGAAAATGCCAAAATGATCCAAATGAATGGATAATATTTTGCGGCGTAGGCTTTATGGGACAAAGCGTCAAGGTCATATCTCCGGAAAAAAGAGTACTTATGCCGCGCGTCGCCTGCTGTGCCATGGCAAAGATGATTGATGGCAGCCATTTTGATCAAAGTGTAGCTTATATGGTCGAGCGAGGAATCGCAAAAGAAAATATTTTACCGATAACTTATATAAATTCGGATGCAAGCGTCAAAGCTAAAGTCGGAGAAATGGGCGGAATGGTATGTACGAGCGCTAATGCTTATAAGATTATTCAAAAAGGTTTAGAAAGCGGCAAAAAGATACTGTTTGTTCCGGATCGCTGTTTGGGGCAGAATTTTGCGATTCAAATGGGACTAAAATCATGCGTGATCGGTGTAGGAGAATGTGACCCTAAAGAAGCTGATGTCATTTGTTTTAATGGTTTTTGTTCGGTTCATCAACTCTTTACACCGGCAGATATTGAGTTTTATCGTCGCAAATACCCAGATATTAAAATAGCGGTTCATCCAGAATGTGATCCAAAAGTAACCGCTTTGGCAGACTTTGTGGGTTCGACTTCCCAACTTATTAAGTATGTGAACGAGCTTGATATTGATCAAAAAGTTGCAGTAGGTACTGAGTATAATCTGGTAAATCGCATGAGAAAAGCTAATACATATGTTTTATCTTCTACTAAGCCGGAGTGTCCTACAATGAACGAGACGACACTAGAAGATCTATATCGTACGCTTAAATCAATAGAAGACGGCAATCCGATCAATGAAATCTTTGTAGATGAGCATACGAGTAAATATGCCAAACTTGCATTGACAAGAATGCTTGAAGTACAATAAAGGAGTTATGTGATGCACAAAGAGTCTTTTATCAGATCAACGGTAGCTGAAGATATAGGCAGAGGCGATCTGTTTTCTTTTTTCGGAGAAACCAAAAATGTTACAGCTTATATACTTTCAAAAAGCAATGGGGTATTTGCAGGGCGGGAATATGTAGAGGTTTTTTCCGAATTGTATCCTGTAGATATCAAGTGGAATATAGATGATGGAGAAGAGTTCACTAGCGGCAAAAAGCTTTTATTTATCAAGGGAGACAATAAAACAATTTTAGCTTTAGAGAGATCTATTCTTAATATTGTATTGCATGCAAGTTCTATTGCTACCTTGACATCAAAATATGCTAAAACACTTGATGGAAGCGGTGTAAAACTTTTAGATACTCGCAAAACAAGACCAATGCTTCGCATATTTGAAAAATATGCTGTTCGTTGCGGAGGCGGCATAAATCATCGTATGGGACTTGATGATGCGCTTATGCTCAAAGATACGCATCTAGCAACTATAGATGATTTGCCAAATTATATCAAACAAGCTCGCAAAAACATACCTTTCACAACTGCTATTGAGATAGAATGCGAGAGCATAGAGATGGCTCAAAAAGCTATGGAACTTGGAGCAGATATAGTTATGTGTGACAATATGAGTATAGAGCAAATGAAAAAAGTGGCTGGTTTTAGGAATGCTAAATATCCTCATGTGCTGCTTGAAGCTAGTGGTAATATTGCGCTTGACACCATCAAAGAGGTAGCATCAAGCGGCGTAGATGCTATCTCGAGTGGGAGCATCATCCACCAAGCTAATTGGATCGACCTTTCTATGAAGATAGAGAGCTAATAAAAAATATAGTATAATAAAATTATTATTTTACAGAAAGGGCAAAATGCAACAAAGAACCATTAAAAAACCTGTCGAAGCAGTCGGTATCGGGTTGCATAAGGGTGAGCCTATAAGATTGAGATTGGAACCCATGGGCCCAAATAGCGGTATAGTATTTTATCGTGAAGATATAGCCCTTACTATTCCTTTGAAACCATCAAGTGTTATTGATACTCAAATGGCTACAGTTATCGGCAATGAAAAAGGCTTTATATCTACAATTGAGCATTTTCTCTCAGCTGTCTATGCTTACGGCATTGATAATCTTAGGGTTATTGTTGACGGAAACGAGATGCCAATTATGGATGGCTCTGCCGTTTCATTTTGCCTTTTGCTCGATGAAGCAGGCATTCAAACACTAGATGCTCCTAAAAATATTATGAGAATTTTAAAGCCTGTAGAAGTCAGAGACGGGGACAAATTTGTCCGTTTTATGCCAAGTGATAAAGCTACATTTGATTTTAAAATATATTTTGAACATCCTGCTATTACAGAACAATCATACTCTTTTACTCTCAGCACAAAAAATTTTATAGATGAGATTGCAAGGGCTAGAACTTTTGGATTTGCAAAAGACATACAATATCTTCAAAGTAAAAATCTAGCTCTAGGCGCAACTTTGCAAAATGCAATAGGGTTGGATGAGCATAAGATTCTCAATCCTGAAGGATTGCGTTTTGATAATGAATTTGTAAGGCATAAAATATTGGATGCTATGGGTGATATGATGGTCGGAGGATGTGCAATATTGGGCGCTTATGAGTCTTTTGCCGGAAGTCATAAGCTCAATTCTCAGCTTATTGCAAAACTCAAAGAAGAGAGCACTAATTATGAAATCGTGGCTGTAGATGCCGTACAAAGTAGGGAATTTGAAAAAAGTTTTGCGACAGCATGATTTGCTGATAATATCTATCTCTTCTCCTTTTTTGATAGGTCTTTATTGTGATAAACAATTGGTGCAAGAGTGGAGCTCAGACGAAAAGATATCCGATGGCCTTTTGCCGCTGCTTACGCTTATTTTGGACACATATGATATAAACTCAATAATTTATACCAGCGGCCCTGGAAGCCATATGGCTACAAAACTTACGTTTGTAACATTAAAGACTATAGAAATTGTCAAAGGCATACCTTGTGTCGGGTGTAGCGGTTTTGATTGTAATGACAATAGACCGATAAAAGCAATGGGAAATCTATACTTTGTCAAAGAAAAAGAGACTATAATAACAAAAAAATTTGACCAGGTGCCAAATACGTCTTTTGCATTGCCTCAAAATCTTCAAGATATAAAGCTTGATTTTGATGCCATGCCATTGCATATTTTGCCGGCAGTCTAAAGGGTAGAAATTGTTTGTAAGTGTTCCTGCAACTAGTGCTAATCTAGGTCCCGGGTTTGATGCATTGGGTTTGGCTATAGATTTACGCAACGAGGTTATTATTAAGCCGTCATCGTTTCTTAGTCTTGCTACCCATGGAGAAGGGGCCGAAAATGTAAAGATTCGAAAAAACCTTCTTTTTTTAGATATATTTTCTACACATTATAAGAGGCTCACAAATAAAGAAGATGCATTTCGTTTCGAATTTTTAAACCGCATCCCGATCTCAAGAGGACTTGGGAGTTCATCGGCTGTTATCGTAGCTGCTCTCGCATGTGCATACACAGCCGCAGGTGTATCATATACAAAAAGAGAATTGTTAAATTTGGCTCTTACTTATGAAAAACATCCAGATAATATAACACCGGCAGTAATGGGCGGCTTTAATGTGGCATGCGTAGAAGACGGCCGTGTTTACAGTAAAAAAAGACGCTTGCCTGATTATTTAAAAGCAGTACTGGTAGTTCCTAATAGAACTATCTCTACTGCAAAATCACGCACAACTCTTCCTAAAGTTTATACGAAAGATGAAACAGTGTATTCATTATCCAGATCAGCATATATGACTGCATTGTTTATGAGTGAATCATGGGATCTGTTGCGAATAGCATCTAAAGACAAGCTCCATCAAACCAGACGAATGAAAATGATGCCTGAGCTTTTCGAAGTTCAAAAAATTGCTCTCAAAGAGGGTGCTTTGATGAGTACTCTTTCAGGCAGCGGATCTACATTTTTTAATCTATGTTATGACAAGGATAGCAAAAAAATAGCGAAGGCTTTGCAAAATAGCTTTCCTGAATTTAGAATATTTGTCTGCGGCCTTGATAATTACGGCGTTATAGCAAAGAGTTAAACTCTTTTTTGGTATAATTGCACGATGTCAAAAAGAGAACCTATAAGAATGTGTATCGCTTGCAGACAAAGAGCTTTTCAGCATACTCTCATAAGATTACAGCATAAAGAGACTAGTATTGTTTCATACGATGGCAGTGGCAGAAGCTTTTATCTTTGCAATAAATGTGTACAAGATCAAAAAAAGAAAAAAGGGTTGGCAAAGCGTTTCAAAATTGAAGAAGCTTATGTTGACAAGTTATTAAAGGAGATTGATGGATAAGGTTAAAATCCAGGATGTTGCTGCCGAAGTAGGGCTTTCAAATGCTGAGGTATTAGATAAAGCTATAGAATTAGGATTTGCAGTTAAGGTAGCTTCTAGCTCTATTAGCACGGAAAATGCAGAAGTATTGTTTAATTATATAGTGAGCGGAGAATTACCGCAGGAGTTTAAAAAACCAGCCAAAAAAACAGTTGCTCCCAAGAGTGAAAAAGCAGAAGAAAATGCTGCTCCGGCCGTTGTTGTTGCCGAAGAAGAAGAAAAAACTTTGGTAGTTGAGCCTAAAAAAGAAAAGCCAAAAACTTCTAATATTTCAAGTTCTATCAAAGTCACTCCAAAAGCAACAGCCCAAGAGATAAAAGACAAAGAGACAAACATACTTGCAGGTATGACTATAGTCAAACAAAAAGTACAAACACCCGTCAAGCCGGCAGTAGTTGCTGTTACGGAAGCTGCTAGAAAGAAAAAACTAAAGAAAACTATCAGTGCCAAAGAGAGCGGCTCAAAGTTAGACATTGAAGATAGAGATTTTATGGGTAGCGGTTTTGAGCTTTTTGATGAACAAGAAGTGGTATTGTTGGATTTCTCCGATAAAAATATCTATGAAGAGATGAAGCGTCAAGAGCAAAAAAGAAAAGAAGAGCAAGAAAAACGTCCGACACGTTTTTCGCAAGTATTCAATCAGCAAAGTGGTGCTCGCCGTGGCGGTAGAAAACGTAAAAGATATATTAAATCAGACGAGAGTCAAGAGCAAGTAACGGCAATTGAGATTCCTGAAAACGTCAGAGTGTATGAATTTGCAGAAAAAGTCGGTAAAAGCGTAGGAGAAGTTGTAAAAGTTCTTTTTGCACTGGGAACTATGGTTACAAAAAATGACTTTTTGGACAAAGATGATATTGAGATACTTTCAGACGAATTCGGTGTTGAAGTAACTACTATTAATCCGCTAGATGCCCTTGATTATGTTGCTTCATATGATAAAGACGAAGATGTAAATCTAAAAGAAAGACCGCCTGTTATTACTATAATGGGACATGTCGACCATGGTAAAACATCACTTTTGGATAAAATTCGTTCGTCTAAAGTAGCAGCAAAAGAAGCCGGCGGTATCACACAGCATGTAGGAGCTTATCAAGTAGCCAAAAACGGCAAGAAAATCACATTTATAGATACTCCAGGTCACGAAGCTTTCACCGAAATGCGTTCCCGTGGAGCTCAGGCAACCGATATAGTCATTATAGTTGTAGCTGCCGATGATGGTGTAATGCCTCAAACAAAAGAAGCTATTAATCATGCAAAAGCGGCTGGCGTTCCTATGATCGTTGCAATTACCAAAATGGACAAAGAGAGTGCAAATCCTGATATGGTAAAAGCACAACTTGCTGAAATTGGTATTACTCCTATTGATTGGGGCGGGGATTATGAATTTGTGCCTGTATCTTCCCATTCCGGGCTTGGTATAGAAGAGCTTTTGGACGTGATTTTGCTTCAAGCTGAAATCATGGAGCTTACTGCTGATCCATCTAGAAATGCTAAAGCAATTGTTGTTGAAAGTTCACTTGAAAAAGGTTTTGGGCCGGTTGCAAATATCATAGTTAAAAATGGTACACTTCATATAGGTGACAATGTAATTGTCGGAAAAACATACGGTCGGATTAAGGCTATCAAACTTGATGACGGATCTAACGTAAAAGAGATCGGACCAAGCACTCCGGCTGCAATTGTCGGCTTAAATGAAGTTCCTGGAGCAGGTGATGTTTTAGTAGCAATGGATAGCGAAAAAGATGTCAGAGAATTAGCAAGCAAAAGAGCAGAGTACAATAGAGCAAAACAGCTCTCTAAGAGTACAAAAGCATCTTTGGATGATTTAACTGCACTTATTACAGAGGGGCAGCTAAAAGCGTTGCCAATTATATTAAAAGCTGATGTTCAAGGTTCTCTTGAGGCGATCAAAAATAGTCTTGAAAAGCTTAGAAATGAAGAGGTTAAAGTTAATATTATCCATGAGGGCGTGGGCGGCATTACCGAAAGTGATGTTACGCTAGCAAGCGCAGGAGAGCATGTCGTAATCCTCGGATTTAATGTCAAAGCCAATAGCAGCGTAGGACAAAAAGCGAAAGAACTCGGAGTTGAGATTAAAACTTATTCAGTCATATACCAATTATTAGATGACGTTAGAGATCTTCTTGGCGGTATGATGAGCCCTGTGATAAGCGAAGAAGCTACAGGACAAGCAGAAGTCAGAGAGACGTTCACTGTGGCCAAAATTGGAACCATTGCAGGTTGTAAAGTTATAAGCGGCAGTATCAAACGAGGCAGTAAAGCTAGAGTTATGAGAGGCGAAAAAGTTATTTACGAAGGAACTATATCATCACTCAAACGCTTTAGTGAAGATGTCAAAGAGGTTAAAAACGGATATGAATGCGGTATCATGTTTGATAATTTCAATGATATGCAAGCCGGAGATATTATAGAATCATTTAAAAATGTTGAGGAACAAGCGACACTATGACGCAAGAAGAGATCAAAAGACATCGAGTAGAGTCAATCTTAAAAGAGATTATACCGGAGGCTTTAGGTACATTGGATGATCCATTGCTTAATACTTTGGGCGTTACGGATGTGGTTTGCTCTAAAGGCCGCAGTGATGCCAAAGTTTATCTGGATAAGTCGGTATTAAGTGCCGATGAACAAAAAATAATCTTGAAAAAACTGCATTCTCTATCAAGTTACATTCAAAATCATTGCAAACAAAGCGAAGGGTGGTTTAAAGCACCTTATATGACATTTGAATTTGACGAGCAGCCGGATAAAATTAGTCATTTAGAAGAGTTATTTGCTAAAATACATAAAGAGATAAAGGGCGATGATGAGAAATGAGATCAGAGATTCTATTGCTAAGATTGTTGGCTCTTTTGGTGCCAAATTATATGATATAGAGATTGCTACCGAATTCGAAGATACAATTTTACGAGTGATGATCATAAAAGACGGCGGAGTAAATCTGGATCTTTGTGCTGATATATCTCGTGAACTTTCACTGTTTTTAGATGTAAATCCACCAATGGAGCAGGCTTATAGATTGGAAGTAAGTTCACCGGGAATTGAGCGAAAGCTTACCAAGCCGCATCATTTTCAAAATTCTCTCAATGAAAACGTAAAGATTAAAATAATCGATGAAGGACAAGTCGTTGGTATACTCAAAAGCGCTGATGATAATGGAATAGTGGTTGATATTGATGGCGTAGAGAGAAAAATAAATTATTCTCAAATCAATAAAGCACGAACATATTTTGAGTGGTAAGGGCGAAATGTGGATGAGTTGTATATGCGCCTTGCCGTGCAAGCTGCATGGAAATATCAAGGATTAGCATATCCAAATCCTGGTGTGGCTGCAGTTGTAACGCTAGATGGAAAGCTTGTTAGTATTGCTTCTCATGAAAAATCCGGCAGCTCGCACGCAGAAGTATTGGCTCTTTTAAAAGCTTATGAATTTATAAGCGGTAAAACAATAGAGTTTGATAGAGGAAACGCTTTTTTAGCACATCAATTTTTGCGTTCTTTGCCTAGTGATTTTTTTACAAAATGTACTATGTATGTTACTTTGGAACCTTGCAACCACAAAGGAAAAACACCTTCTTGTGCATCTTTGCTCATCGATTTACATATAAAATCTGTTTATATAGCCACACTTGATCCCATACCTAGCCATTCCGGCGGTGCGAAAAGACTGCAAGATAGCGGAGTTGATGTTCACATCGGATTATTGCAACAAGAAGCAAATGAGCTTTTAGAGCCATTTATGATTTGGCAAAAAAGAGCTTTTGTATTATTTAAACTAGCGCAAACTACAAACGGCAGAATTACTGAGGGAGTTATCAGTTCCCTGGATTCTAGAATACACACACATAAACTTCGCAGTGTTGTTAGCAAACTTGTAATCGGCGGCAATACAGTCAGAATAGATAGACCAACACTAGATTGCAGATTGATTGATGCTAAAGCACCGGATCTACTTATCTATACGGCTAATGGAGAAAATATCGATAAAACTATCCCGCTATTTAATGTTCCTGATAGAGATATTGAATTGGGTGATAATTTAGATTTTCTTCAAATGCCATCTTTGATTTTAGTAGAAGGCGGAGAGGGAATGTTAAGAGCTTGGCAAGATAGAATTGATTGGCTTTTGATATATCAAGCACCAATGCTAAATTCCAAACGTTTATCATACAATATAGATATGAAATTAAAAACTTTACACCACCAAAATTTAGGAGATGATTTGATAATATGGAGCAAAAAAATATGAGTAATAATGTAGATAAGCAACAAAAAATTATAGGAATGTTTGACGACATTGCATCTACTTACGATATTGCAAATCGTGTTCTTAGTTTTGGTATTGATAAACAATGGAGAAAAAAAGGCTGTGATAAAGCTTATGAAATATTGGCAAAAAATCAAATCGGTCAGATAGTTGATGTAGCTTGCGGTACCGGTGATTTGCTATTGTATTGGAAAGCTAGAGCAGACAAGCATGGTATCAGCGTAGACCAATATACAGGCGTAGATCCATCCGTAGGAATGCTAGAAGTTGCAAAAGAAAAAGTATCATTTGCTTCGTTTATAGAAGGCCAAGCGCAAGCGCTTCCATTTGCCGATAAGAGTTGTGATATAGTATCAATCTCTTATGGGATCAGGAATGTTGTAGATAGAGCAAAAGGGCTTAGTGAATTTTATCGCATATTAAACAATGGCGGCATGGTAGTAATACTAGAGTTCACCAAACAAGAAAAGAGCGGCTTAGTCTCAAAAATTGTTGATTTTTATATGAAAAAAATCCTTCCGGCCATTGGAGGATTGGTTTCGCAAAATTATGCAGCGTATCGTTATCTTCCAGATTCCATAGAACAGTTTTTGACTACTGCAATGCTAGAAGACGAGCTCAAACAAGCCGGCTTTAATATCAAATATGTCAAATCATTCTCTATGGGTATATCTACTCTGATAGTGGCACAAAAACCGTTAGTATAGGATATCTTATGGCCTCAAATGCAATGATGAGTGTCTCGTCGCTCAATAATAAAATAAAATCATTGCTAGAAACCACATTTGTACATATATTAGTCGAGGGCGAAGTCTCATCAGCTACGTATCATACAAGCGGACATTTGTATTTTACTATCAAAGATAGTGAGAGCTCACTTAAATGCGTGATGTTCAAATCAAGTGTTGCCAAACTCAAATTTCGTATAGAAACAGGTCAGCATATTGTCATAGAAGGCTCATTGGGCGTCTTTGTACCAAGGGGTGAGTATCAATTTTATGCCGTTCATATTGAGCCTTATGGCCAAGGCGCATTAGCTCTTGCATATGAACAACTCAAAGAAAAATTATCCCAAAAAGGCTATTTTGACCCATCTAGAAAAAAAGCAATTCCGAAAATAGTACAATCTATTGCTCTTGTGACTGCCAAAGATAGCGCCGCTTTGCATGATATGTTAAAGATCATAGATAAAAGATGGCCGCTTTTGGAAGTTACTATCGTAGATACTTTAGTGCAAGGCGAGCAAGCTCCGGCACAAATAGCTAAATCTATCAGGCATGCTGATTCTCTTAATGTCGACGTCATTGTTGCAGGACGAGGCGGAGGCAGCAGCGAGGATTTGTGGGCATTTAATAGCGAAATGGTAGCAGATGCCATATTTGAAGCCAATACCCCTGTTGTAAGTGCGGTTGGGCATGAGATAGATATAATGATAAGCGATTTTGTAGCAGATCTTAGAGCTCCAACTCCAAGCGCTGCCATGGAGATGATACTGCCGGATAAGCATGAGATCTTGCAGATATTAGATGCTTATTTTGAAGATTTGAAAAATAATACCATTAGAAATTTATTACTATTAAATAAACAATTAGAAAATGTAAATGAAAACATGAGAAGAAATTCTCCATATAGCAAGATTGCATATATGGAGCAGCAGTATCGCGAAATCAAAGATGATATGATGCGAATATCAAGATTTTTAACAAGCAATTTTGAAAAACTTCCCAGTGAGCTTGAAAAGAATTTACAAAATCAGTTTGCTTTGATATTGCATCAGAAGGAATATTTGCTTGAAGAACTTAAAAAACATTTTATTTTGGCAAATCCTGCTCTTCGCTGTACGGACGGATGGGCACAAGTTTTGGTAGAAAATCGTTTGAGCCAACTTGAAAATATAAATGTTGGAGATAGATTTGTATTAGAAGACAGTACGGTAAAAATGACTGTGGATTGCGTAGGAAAGCAACCTATCAAAAGATAGGCTATTGCAGATATTTTTCTAGTACTTTTGGTATTAAAATAGTCCCGTCTGCTTGCTGATAATTTTCCATAATAGCAATCAATGTTCTTCCGACTGCTAATGCAGAGCCGTTAAGAGTATGTACAAGACTATTTTTGCCGTCTTGCTTGTATCTTATTTTTGCTCGTCTTGCTTGGAAATCTCTTGTATTTGAGATGGAAGATATTTCACGATATTGGTTTTGGCCAGGAAGCCATACTTCTATATCTATAGTCTTAGCAGCACTAAAGCCAAGGTCTCCCCCGCAAAGCATAAGAAGTCTATGAGGCAATTCAAGTGCTGTCAATATATCAGAGGCATTTTGTACCATCATATCAAAAATCTCATCGCTTTTTTCGGGATTTGATATAGCTACCATCTCAACTTTATCAAATTGATGCTGGCGTATCATTCCTCTGGTATCCCTTCCTGCACTTCCGGCTTCTTTTCTAAAACATGGAGTATAGGCCGTCATCAATATTGGCAGATCTTTATCGTTGATGATCTCGTCATTATATAGATTTGTCAAAGGTACTTCGGCGGTTGGTATGAGGTAAAGATCTTCGTCTTCTATGCGAAACAGATCGTCTTCAAATTTTGGCAATTGTCCGGTACCCTTTAGCATGGATGAGTTGTTCATAAGAGGCACGTTGAACTCTTCAAATCCATTTTTGCGGTTAAAGTCCAAAAAGAAATTGATAAGCGCTCTTTCTACTCTAGCACCCTCTCCTCGTAGAACTGAAAAACGGCTTTTTGCCAGCTTTACTCCACGTTCGAAATCTATCCAGCCACAACTTGATGCCAATTCCCAATGTTCCTTTGGAGCAAAATCAAATTTGCGAGGCTCCAATACTTTTTTCAATTCAATATTATCATTCTCATCTGCACCTTCTGGGACGCTATCATCAGGAAAGTTAGGAATCATTTGGCTCAATACATCAAGAGCTTCTTCTGATTGTCTAGCGTTTTCTTGCAGTGTAGCAAGTGTTGTTTTGAAACTGTCTAATTGAGCTTTTAGTTCAAGCGTATCAAGGCCTTTTTGTTTGTATTCACCAAAAAGTTTAGATAATTTATTTTGCTCAGCTCTTGTGGCTTCGTATTTGGCATTATCATCTTTGAGAGAGGTAAAAAGAGATTTTAATTCTTCTAATGTTTGTGCCGCAACACCTTTTTTGGCTAGTTTTTTACTTGCTTCTTCAAAATTATTTTGGAGATATTTTAAATCAATCATACAAAACCTTGCTAAATATTTTTGGAATTATAGTGAAAAAGTATCAAAAGTGAGTTGAATTTAATGAAAAATAGCGGCAGCAGGCGGGCACTATTATTTATTGCTTTAAGTACGTTATGTACGCAAGTGTCCTTTAAGGGATACTTGCTAAGTTACTTTTTGTCTATTGTTGGCTAAATCTTTAGTCATCGTTAAATGTCTGATTTAAGCCTTAATGCCGCTTTGTTTATGACATTTTAATAGTTTTTGGTAAAATAGCTTTTGTATCCGTTAAATTTCTTTCTAAGCTATACAATATAGATCGCTATTTATTATTTTATTTCTAAGCCCAATTTTTGTTTTTGATATTTGTGCTCCAGTTAAATTAAAATCATAATCAAAATTTGCTCTTATTTTAGATGTATCTAGAAAGTATTTTATTGTTACCCCGTCTTTGGTATGTTCCGATGTTATACTTTGGATCGTTGATTTATAGTATCTAGGTACTTGGTTATCTGATTTTGAAACATAAAAAAAATATACTTCATCTCCTATTTCAAAAACTTCGTTAGGAATACATTCTAATTGATTTTTATATTCATTCTTGGTATATCCCCCTAGCAATTTAATCATTAACTCTTGTAAACATATCATCTTGTCCCCCATATATGTTTAAATCACTCTACAAAAGAGTAGTCCTTGGTGCTCAAATGCACGGTCTAGCTTTGTTTGGTTATTATTTTTATACATGCAACTAATATCTTGGTCCTTCTAAACAAGATAAAATGTTGGCGTATTTTGTAATCTTTCTTATTTTGTCTCAAATCCTTTTTTGAAGTTCTTGTAGTGATAAGTTTTAAATAAAAGTGTCAATAACTGCATTTTGCTTCCATCTTTTAGCTTCATCCCCAATTGTCTATAAGATGTCCATATATAGGCAAACTAACTGCCATTTTTGTTTAGGGCAGAATATCAGCAGTGCGAGTAAAATTGTCATATGAATTGTTGTTAAGCGTTTTTCTTGTAGATAACTACTTGTATTAGGCTCCATGTCTTAAGGGCTTCTTCTGACTTACTAGCATTTTCTTGCAGTGTTGCAAGTATTATTTTGAAACTGTCTAACTGGGCTTTTAGTTTAAACGTATCAAGACCTTTTTGTTTGTATTAACCAAAAAGTTTAGATAATTTATTTTGCTCAGCTTTTGCAGCTTGGTATTTGGCATTATCATCTTTAAGAAACTAAAAAAAAGATTTTAATTCTTTTATGTTTGTGCCAGAATACTCTTTTGGCTAGTTTTTTACTTGCTTGTTCAAAATTATTTTAAAATAATCATGCAAAACCTTGTTAAATATTTTTGGAATTATATTATAGTGCAAAAGTATCAAAATGGAGTTGAATTTAATGAAAAATATTAGTTCTTCTAATGTTTATGTCGCAACACTTTTTTGGCTAGTATTTTACTTGCTACATGAAAATTATTTTGGAGATATTTTAAATCAATCATGCAAAACATTGTAAAATATTTTTGGAATTATATAGTGAAAAAGTATCAAAAGTAAGTTGAATTTAATGAAAAATAGTGGTAGCAAGAGGGGAACTCGAATCCCCGACCTCCGGCTTATGAGGTAATATTTCAAATTCATCTAACAACCTTCCTGTCGGAGTTTGTTGATACTCCAAAATCTTTTTGTGCAAAATTTGTGCAAAAATCATCTAAGAATTTTGCTCTTTTTTGCTCATTGGAACGAATGAATTTAATATAATACTTCATAGTCGTTGCAATAGTAGAATGCCCCAGCATTTTACTAACCCAAAGAACATCTTCCCCACCGAGCAACATGATCGTTGCAAATGTATGTCTAGTATTATATAGTTTTTTATATGGAAGTCCGCATTTTTTAAGTGTAGGCTTCCACATATGATCTGATATTGTTGCAGGTTCACAATATGGTTTATTGTATCTATGTGTAAATATCCATTCGTTAGCCAAGCCATTTTTTCTATATACTTCTTTTAGTATATCTAAAACTGGAGGAAGCATATCAATTATCCTTCCTTTGCCAGTTTTTGGCTTAGAGATGATGCCTTTTGTCATAGATCTACGAACATAGATTTTTTTATTTTCAAAATCTATATCTTCCCATTTTAGAGCCATTAACTCTCCTGTTCTCATTCCGCTAAAAAAAGCCGCTGTTAAATATTGTCTCAACCAATCAGCAGAGTTTTTAAGTATTAATTCTACCTCATTCAAATTGAATGGTTCGATATCTTCTTTATACTGTTCTTTCGGAACTTTAACTAGATCTATAGGATTAGAACTTATAATCTCATCCATTTTAGCATCATTAAGGATACCTCTTAATACCGTTCTACAATTTTTAACACTTTGGACACTCAAACCTTTATCAAGAATTGTTATCTGCCATTTTTTGATATCACTGGCTTTAATGTCCAATAAATCATAATGTTTAAAAAATGGTATTATATGTCTTTCAAATAGATTTTTAAAACCCCTGGAGGTATTTACTTTTCTTGTTGGTGCATTTATGGATAAAGAAACATAGCCATAATCAACAAAGTTAGTTGATTTTTTTGGATGCAACTGCTCATCAACAAGTTTTAAAAGAACATCTCTATGGTTTTTGTCTATCCATTTTAGGTTAAGAGCTGTTGCCTCTTTTCCTGTAGATAGTCTGTAGTGTTTACCATTAACACTTCCATGAACATAAATTTTATTACCTCTTATTTTATAGCCCATTATCCTCTCCTTTCGGATATATATTTCAGGGCTGCTTTTTCCGAGACAACAATTTTAGCACCTTTTTTATAATAATCTACATCGGGTTCGGCGTTACGAATCATCCATTGCATTACCGCTTGCTTGGATTTGCCGGCCACAGAGGCAATATAGTTTATAGTATATTCTTGAGGCAACAGAAGCTTAAGCATAGATTTAATCTCAATTATATCTCTTCGATCAACCAAAACTAGATCTTCTTTTTTATCTGTTGCCATATCATTACGCTTCTAAATTTTCATCTTTTGATGTTTTAGCTGGACGGATGTTGGAGTTGATATAGTCTTCTATCCATTCTCGTTTGTAGTAAACATTTCTAAGTATTTTAGTATATGTTAGTTTTTTGCTGTTTCTCAAATAGGTTTGTGATGTTTTACTTATCTTGCACAATCCGTCAATACCTTGACTTAGCATTTCAGGGGTGATTAAATGATTGTCCATATTTAGCCTTAAGTTTGAATTTGGTTCAATAAAATTGTAAGACATTCAAACTTAAAGAATTATTATTTTTTTGTATATTGTAGATATAATTTGTATAATTTTCACTTTGGAACTAAAAAATGCATAAAAATTTAATGTCAAAATTACTAGATGTTTCCCTTAAAAGTATTTATAATTTTGAGAAACAAAATCGTCCAATTATAAAATTATTAAATTATTTTTCTGATAACGATGCCGAAGAATTACTTGAAATTGGCAAAATAACGAGGCTAGAAAATATTAATTTTATTGAATATATTAGACTGTCAGAAATCATCAAGCTTTTAGAAAAATCAAATATTGAATTTTTATGCAATTCTCTAGCTAAATATATTGAAATATACAATGGTATTTCTGGAATAACAAAAAGTTTAAGGTCAAATCGTTCATCTAAATTGGAATTTCTAAGAGATTTAGAAAAAATATTATTAGATTTAAAGTGGGAAATTACAAAAAGTGAAAATAATATTTTTCAGCCTGTAATAAAAGATTTTAATCAAGATATCGGTTTTGATTTTAATCATACAGACACAAATATTATTAGAAATATAATTCAAAGATACAATGTCTATAACACTCTATATGATTTGGATAAAACCGATTAAACTACCAAGGACTATAATAATCTATGACATGTGATCAATATATTTTAAACAATATTGATAAAGTTTCTTTTGCGAATGAGACTATTATTGAAACCCCAAAAATTAATTTTGAGAACTATGTAACAAAAAATAATGTTTTAGTTGATCTTAATAAAATTATTGGAAGTGATCATTCTGATTACTATAATAAAACTTGGCTTGAAGCTCTAAAAAACTTAAAAAGACCAGATAGGTTATATAAATTAAACTGTGATGGTGAAAAACCAAATTTATCATACTATACGGCCAACAATAAACTAAACTATACAACCAACAATTGGACAATTTATATCATAAATAATGAATTTGGATATATATCGGAAGGAAATCACAGAACAATAATTGCTAAATTCTTGGCGGCATTAGGTTCAATCCCAAATGAAATTATAATACCGAAAGTTGTATATATAACTTGCAAAAACGATAATTTTCATGAAAACAAAAGAAAACAAAATAAACTTCTAAAATTTTTTGATTGGGTAAAATCCATCAAGATATAATCTTAATTGATTTTTAATCTTTAAGAAATTTGGTATGTAATGTGTCTGCAAACACAGTACATGAACTTACAAAGAATCGCTCAATTAAATTATACAGCCATCAATCTTAATAATGAATTTTACATATAGTGTAAATATGTCGATTTTTTAGATTTTCTTGTTGTTATTGTCCGGCTCTTCCGCCAACTGGATGAGTTGCGCTACCGCCTACGACCCCACCGACCATGGATCTATCTCCTTGATAAGGAGCGTAACCGCTATTACTGCAACCATTGTCGGAATAGCCACCTCCGACACTTCTACCAGAGTATCCTCTACCGCCTGTAGCAGCATTTCCAGTATTTGGACTCATGATTAAACCAATAAAAAAACTTACAATAACAAAAGTAATTGCCCAGCCAAGCCCAAAATATTCATATATCTGTTTAGCTATAAATAAAACAGCAACTACAATTAAAAACAATAGTGCGAACGCAGCAGTTATCCAAAATAAAACACTTACAATGGATATAATTTTTTTTAAAAACCACGTTCCAGAAGATTTTAAAATTTTTATAAAAATATTTGCTCTCAAAGCTTTCAAAGTCTTATTCATATTCTTATCTTTAAACTTGATATCCAGGTTGTGTTTGTGTACCAGGGATATAACCTTTGTTTTGAAGGCATCATTGCCGGTGATATCAAGAGTATTGCCATACTTTATTTTTGCTATTTCTAAGGCTTTGAGTACTGTATTGTCATCTGCATTGGAGACCTTGATATGATTGCCTTCGTCGATAATTTCATCTTTTATTGTATTGGCTTTTATCATCGTTAATCCTTGATGTGATATGCTAAAAAATAGCACCCATTCTCATTTTTGATCAATTATACACATCTTTACGATGTGATATTTTTATCACTTCAACAGTTACTATCTCATCAATAATCTCATAGATAATTCTATAATTCCCAACTCTTACTCTATAAAAATTAGAGAGATTTCCTACAAGTTTTTTACCGTCATATGGCACCTGAGTAAGAAAGTCATTTATCTTTTCAAGTATTTTTTCTTGCCACACTTTATCGATTTTTTTTAAATCTTTGATGACTTTTTTATCGATGACAATTTTATACACTCAAAGCCGCTTTGAGTTCATCTAAAGATATCAGCTCTCTATCGGAGCTATTTTTTCTTTTCATAGCATCATAGTAATCTTCTATATCATCAAGATAATTTGCCAAAGCCTCTTTTACAAAAAAGCTTTTTGGCCTTTTGGTAGCTTTTGATAAATTATCTATTCTCTCTTCCATTTTAGGATCTAGTCTAATTGATAACATATATGTCCTTTGTATTACATGTATGACATTATAGCAAAATTTCGTATATATGATAGAAAAAATAAAAATTCTATTTTGTTCTATAAATAGATGGCACTTCAAATTCAGTATCAGCCACCAAACGCTTTAAATCTGCCTCGTTAATCATGCCAAGATTTTTCATAACATAGATCATGCCTTTGCAAAATCCTTTCGTATAAATAGTTTGCACTTTGTCGTCTGTTAATTTTGACTCGTGATACTCTTTGAGTGCCTTTTCAAGGTTTTCTATATATTTTTGACTGTCTATGTCTATTGTCATTAAATGTTTCTCCGATCTTTTTTCATGGTTCATTTTATCTCTTTTTTAGTATCTCAAACTCTTCCCCATCTTCTCTATAATACCCTTGATGTGGCTGTAAGATCAAAGGACTATTTTTGTGTTTATTTTTCATATTGCCGGTGTTAATAATATTTTTAAATCTTTCAGGTATTTCAATCTCCTCAAGTTTTTCTTCGATTTCGGTTTGTGAAAATTTTAAGATATCTTCTTTCATAGAAGCCCTTTTGCAATAAGCTCTTCTGTTTCTTTTGCCAATCGAGTCCACTTTTTGTTAGTAGGCCTATCTTTATATTTATCACGTATGTATTGGAGTTCTGTATATACAGTAGGATAATTTATTTCTCTTGGCGGCATACTATGAACTATAGTATAAGCTATCTCATGTACTCTTGCTTCATCATTGGCCGCTTCTTCGTCTCCTGGCTCAACAACTCTTCTCATGGTTGCATTAATGGTCGCAACTAATTCTCTCAATCCCTCGTACATTATTTCCGGAGGGAATTTGTCACATATTTTTTTGTTTTCTTCGTAGGTCATTTTAACTCCTTCGTATAGATTTCTACATCACTTGTATTCATAGAGGTTCTTTTTCGATAATAAGAAAATTCAGGAGCAGGGCTTGGGATTTGTCCATTTTTGTCTTGGAGTCTTTTTTTATTGAAATATTTTTGATATTCATCTCTATCTTTATAATCAAGTTCCACTTCTTTGCTGGCAGCAGCCGACATACTTCTTTGAAATGCAAAATTAACAACCGCTTGGATCTCGGCTTCTGTAAGTGTAAGGTTTGTATTTGGTATTTTGTGTTTCATGATAATATTCTTTGGAATGGATTTTAGAGCTTATTGTTTTTGGGCTCTTCCTTTTTTATTGCTGTCTTCAGTATATAAAATTTGTTAGAATTGATTATAACGCATTTTTGTATCGTACGATACAAAATATTACATTTTGTTAATCTCGTTCATTTTGCCGGCAAGCTCTAAAAGCTTTGGATCTGGTTTAAATTTTTCTTTGATATTTGGATTTGGAGCAGCTACTTTACTTTTAGATTCATTGTATTCCGTAGATGTTGCAATATTTTGGTCATCGGTTTGTGTGATGTTTGCAGTTTTGACTTTAAATTCTTTATTGAAATAGATAGTAAAAGTTTTATAGCTCATCATCCAATTGTATCTATTTTTCATCTCTTCAAAAAGATCTTTAGCAATTACAAAACCTTGATTTTGATATAAATCTTTCATTTCTTCAAGACAAGAGTAAAATTCTCTTCTTGGCGGTATTTTTTTGACATCATTTTTCATTTATTGTAATTCTTTGTAATAAAATGTAAACATATGTAATTATACAACAAAAAATAGCAAAAACAAGAGTATTTACATAAAATTACATTTTGTGAAATATAATGTTATGAATTGAAGCAGAAATTAAAGGCAGGATGTGCAAAGTATATACTTTCGGCAAGCGAAAATATAATACCTTGCGTCCTGAAACTTATTCGCACCTACGGTTCTCAACGGAAAAGAGAGGAAATTTTGGCAAAAATTGGTAAGGAATATAAACAAATAGGATTATGAGTGATTATAATGAAATGAGCTTTGATAGTAGATATTTTTGCGAGGTACCGACAGCAAATGTTATTGGTAAGGCTAAATTATTGCTTGAGTTTTAGTATAATTCATAATGAAAAAAAGAAAGGAGTTTTTTGTGAGTGATGAAGAATTATTAAAATCCATAAAAGACAAAATCAAAAGAATAGAAAATTTAACGGATAATGATATAGAAGATTATGCTTTTGAGGAGATAAAGTCTCAAAAAAAAATCTTACCAAATAAGTTTTTTACTTACAATAATCATAATAAAATTGCTATTTTCTTGGCTGGTCCAAGTGGGGCTGGCAAGACAGAAACAGCAGAAAAAATAAGTGAAAATTTTAAAATTGATATTGTAGACACAGATAGAATAAGACAAATATGTAGTGGTTATAGTGGAGAAAAAGCAAATCTTTTTCAAAAAGCAGCTTCGCGAGGGGTCTCGATTTTATTAAATCATGCTTTTACAAAAAATTTATCTTTTATTCTTGATGGTAATTTTGCTGAATATGATATACAAAAAGAAAATATAGAAAGAGCTATAAGTAGAGGCTATCAAATAGATATATTATTTGTTTATAGAGATTATAATACCTCTAAGAAATATACAGAAATACGAGAAAAAAAAGAGGGAAGGAAAGTACCGGAAAGTGTATTCAACAGAAAGTTTGAGGATTCTATGAAAACAACACTTCAAATTGCAAAAGAGTATCAGGTATCTGTAAAACTGTATGATCTTAAAACAAATAAAATTTATCATGACACAAATGAGGCAATATCTAGAATATCATCGCTTCTTAAACAAAAGGAATGGCAACATGATTTAGGTATAAGCAGATAATATGTCAAAATGACATATTTTGAGGCTAATTTGTAAAAATTCGGTAGAATAATAATAATATAAATTTGATATAATAAAGTAAAATAAATTAATAGGAGTAAGAATGACCGATTTTATAAATAAGACTTTCAAG
>Ga0265293_10001217_pt1 | contig 57186 bp, 58 predicted proteins | sample Munlanlewell138R_FD_192505 | JGI IMG/M metagenome (GOLD analysis project Ga0265293, IMG submission 192505) | Leachate microbial communities from a municipal landfill in Southern Ontario, Canada - Leachate well 138R | ecosystem: Engineered > Solid waste > Landfill > Unclassified | place: Canada... | reverse complement strand
TGTGTGCATTCGAGCGCCACGATATCGGACGGATCCTTCGAACCCCGTATGCCGCGCCGAGCACCGCAGTCCGAATCGGACAAGGCCCGCAGGGGGCGCGCCAGGGAGGGCGCGCCGTCCACGCCGGGGCAGGAGGCCCCGTAGTGGACCCCCGATTCGGACTGCGGAGCGCAGGGGACCGCCGAAGGCGGCGCGGCATTCGGGCGGCCTTTCTTTGGGGTACTTTTCTTTGGCCGCGCAAAGAAAAGTACCTCGTCGTAGGGGGGCGAAAACCCCCGTCAAATAATCTTCGCGCGCAGCGCTTCCTTCGAACAAATACCGCGGTCAAACGAAAACTGCTATCCCCGGGTTCCGCTTTGCTTCACCCGGGCTACGCGGCGCGCAGGAACTCACGCGGCGCAGCGCGTCATTCAAGAAAGCCAAGACGTCACGTAGCTTCGCAACGCGACCTACGACGTCCGACCACAGAACCTCTGACTCCGAACACCACAATCCAAGCTACAATGCCCCGCCATGATTCATGACCTCCACTCCCATTCCCTCGCCTCCGACGGCACCCTGTCACCCCGCGACCTGGTGGCCCGTGCGGCGGCGGCCGGCGTCCAGGTGCTCGCGCTCACCGATCACGACGAGACCGCCGGCATCGCCGAAGCGGAGCAGGCGGCTGCCGAATTGGGGATCCGGCTCGTGTCCGGTGTGGAGGTGTCGGTGACCTGGGAACGCATGACCATCCACGTGGTGGGCCTGAACATCGACCCCGAACACCCGGTGCTTAACGCCGGACTGGAACGGCTGCGCGTCTACCGCGACTGGCGCGCCGAGGAGATCGGCCGGCGCCTCGCCAAACACGGGGTGCGCGATGCCCACGCCGGTGCCCGCGCCTTCGCCCGGGGACGGATCGTGAGCCGTACCCATTTTGCCCACTACCTGGTCTCCCAAGGGTTCGGCCGCGACACCCGCGCGGTGTTTCAGCATTTCCTGCGTCGCAACAAGCCAGGACACGTGCCGGGGGAATGGGCGGGTCTGGAGGAGGCCGTTGGCTGGATCCGCGTCGCCGGGGGCATCGCGGTGGTGGCTCATCCGGCCCGTTATGATCTCTCGGCCACCAAACTGCGCCGTCTGCTGGCGGAATTCATGGCCTGCGGCGGCGAGGCCCTGGAAGTGGTTTCGGGCAGCCACAGCCGCGACGACAATGAGACCATGGCCGCTCATGCCCGGCGCACCGGGTTGCTGGCCTCGGCCGGTTCCGATTTCCATGGCCCGGAAAATCCCTGGGTGGAACTGGGCCGCCTGCCGGAGCTGCCGGTCGGGTGTTTGCCTGTTTGGGAGAGCGAGGCCTGGACGCGCTGTCCCCCGTCCGCCGCCGAGGCCGTTTTACGAACACCTGCCTACCTATGAGCCTTTTCATCCAGATCCATCCGGAAAACCCGCAGGCGCGCCTGATCGCCCAAGCGGCTGACGTGGTGCGTTCGGGCGGGGTGATCATCTACCCGACCGATTCAGGCTATGCCCTCGGCTGCGGCATCGGTGAGAAGACCGCGCTCGAGCGCATCTGCCGTATCCGCCATCTGGACGAACGCCACCATTTCACCCTGGTGTGCCGCGACCTGTCCGAGATCGCCACCTACGCCAAGGTGGATAACACCGCCTACCGACTGCTCAAGGCGGCGACGCCCGGCCCGTACACCTTCATCCTCCCCGCCACCCGGGAGGTACCGCGGCGGCTCATGCAGCCCAAGCGCAAGACCATCGGCATCCGCGTACCCGGCAACCCCATCGCCCGCGCCCTGCTCGACGCCCTCGGCGAGCCGATGATGAGCACCACGCTGATCCTGCCGGGTGAGCCCCATGCAGAGAGCGATCCTTACGAGATCCGCGACCGCCTGGACCACGAGGTGGACATGATCATCGACGGCGGCTACGGCGGTCTGGAGGTCACCACCATGGTGGAGTTCCAGGAAAGCGGGCCGGTGATCCTCCGGCACGGCCTGGGCGATGCCAGCCTTTTCGAATAGGGAAAAGAAGAAAAACTTGAACCACGTAGGCCACGGAGAACCACGGAGAAAACACGTGTCAGGGCCGAATCCCTAGGGTAACCGCGGGATCGGGTGGGTACCGCAGTGATGCGGAGAACACCAGCGCCCCCATGAATTCGCTTTCTCTCCGTGGCCTTCGTGGCTCTCCGTGGTTCGGCTTTTTGCCTTTCAACCCCTGCAAGGTTCCGGCGAGCCCCCCCGCCCACGTATAATCGCCCGATGCACGGTCTCAACTCTGTCCAACTCTTCGCCGTCGCGGCGATCCCGGTGCTGTTTGCGATCACGGTCCACGAGGTGGCGCACGGCTGGATGGCGCGCCGCTTCGGCGATCCGACCGCCATGATGCTGGGCCGCCTGACCCTGAACCCCCTGAAACACATCGACCCCATCGGCACGATCCTCGTGCCGGCACTGCTGCTGTTTGCCGATAGCGGGTTCATCTTCGGCTGGGCCAAGCCGGTGCCCGTCACCCAGCAGAACCTGCGCCATCCCGAACGCGACATGGCTTGGGTGGCCGCCGCCGGGCCGCTCTCCAATTTGCTTATGGCCCTGCTGTGGGGACTGATGATCAAGCTGGTGCTGACAGTGGGCGAGCTGTTCCCGGCCTTCGTGGAGCCGCTGTTGCTCATGGGCCAGTTCGGCATTGCCATCAATCTTGTGCTGATGGTGCTGAACCTGCTGCCCATCCCGCCCCTGGACGGCAGCCGTGTGGTCTCCGCCTTCCTGCCGGGACCGCTCGCCTGGCACTACAACCGGTTCGAGGCCTTCGGGCTGCTTGTGGTGGCTGCGTTGCTTTTTTCCCGCATCCTCGGCCGCCTGATCGGCCCACCCATCCGCTTCCTGGAAAGCGCCATTTACACCTTGTTTGGTCTCTGAGAGGACGTTTCACACCGTGGCAACGCAACAGCGTGTTCTTTCCGGCATGCGGCCCACCGGCCGCCTTCACCTCGGTCATTACCACGGGGTGCTGAAGAACTGGCTCAAGCTCCAGCACGAGTACGAGTGCTTCTTCTTCGTCGCGGACTGGCACGCCCTCACCACCAACTACGAGGACACCTCGCAGATCGCTACCAGCGTGCATGAGATGGTCATCGACTGGCTCGCCGTGGGCATCAATCCGGGCTCGGCGAAGATCTTCGTGCAGTCGAAGGTGCTGGAGCACGCGGAGCTGCACCTGCTGTTGTCCATGATCACGCCGCTCGGCTGGCTGGAGCGCGTGCCCACTTACAAGGACCAGCAGGAGAAGCTCAAGGACAAGGACCTCGCCACCTACGGCTTCCTCGGTTATCCGGTGCTCATGACCTCGGACATCCTGATCTACAAGGCCACCCAGGTGCCGGTGGGCGAGGACCAGATCGCCCACCTGGAGATCTCGCGCGAGCTGGCGCGCCGCTTCAATCACCTGTACGGCCGTGAGCCCGATTTCGCCGAAAAGGCCGAGTCCGCGGCGAAGAAGATGGGCAAAAAGGCCGCCAAACTCTATGGCGAGTTGCGCAAGCGCTACCAGGAGCAGGGCGACGCCGAGGCCCTGGAGACCGCACGCGCCCTGTTACAGGAGCAGCAGAACATCACCCTGGGCGACCGCGAGCGCCTGTTTGGCTATCTGGAAGGCGCCGGCAAGATCATCCTGCCCGAGCCCCAGGCCCTGCTCACGCCCGCCTCCAAGTTCCCGGGCCTCGATGGGCAGAAGATGTCCAAGTCCTACGGCAACGTGATCTCCCTGCGCGAGGAGATCCCGGCCGTGGAACAGAAGATCCGCACCATGCCTACGGACCCGGCGCGTGTGCGCCGCACTGATCCGGGCACGCCCGAGAAGTGCCCGGTGTGGCAGTTGCACCAGGTGTACTCGTCGGACGACGTGAAGGCCTGGGTGCACGAGGGCTGCACTACCGCCGGTATCGGCTGTCTGGAATGCAAGCAACCGGTGATCGACGCCATCGTCGCCGAGCTCAAGCCCATCCAGGAACGCGCGCGCGAGTACGCGGAGAACCCCGGGCTGGTACGCCACATCATCAACGAAGGCAGTGAGGCCGCCCGTGAAACGGCGCGCGCCACCATGGCGGAAGTGCGTCAGGCCATGGGATTGGAGTACGACCGCCCATGACCGAGCCCGTCGCCGTGATCGGGGCGCCCCTGCACGAGCCTGCCTCTCCCCAGCAGGAGGAGATGCCGTTCGCCATCGTCCAGGGTGCGCCGTTCACGGAGATGCCCAAGGATCTCTACATCCCGCCCCATGCGCTGGAGGTGATCCTGGAGGCCTTCGAAGGCCCGCTCGATCTGCTGCTGTGGCTCATCAAGCGCCAGAACCTGGACATCCTCAACATCCCCATCGCCGAGATCACGCGCCAGTACGTGGAATACGTGGAGCTGATGAAGGAGATGGAGCTGGAGCTGGCGGCCGAATATCTGGTGATGGCCGCGGTGCTTGCGGAGATCAAATCACGCATGCTGCTGCCGCGCCCGCCCAGCGTGGAGGGCGAGGAAGACGACCCGCGCGCCGAACTGGTACGCCGCCTGCAGGAATACGAGCGCTTCAAGCAGGCCGCCGAGGACATCGACGCCCTGCCGCGCCTCGGCCGTGACGTGTTCAGCGGCGCGGCCGAGCTGACGGATCGCAACGCCACCCGCCCGCTGCCCACGGTGGACCTGCGCGACATCCTGGCGGCCATGGCGGAAGTGATGAAGCGCGCCGAGATGTTCGCGCACCACCACATTCAGCGCGAGCCGCTGTCGGTGCGCCAGCGCATGAGCGAAGTGCTCGAGCATCTGTCGACCGAACGCTTCACCGAATTCCCGAGCCTGTTCCGCCTGGAGGAAGGCCGCCGCGGCCTGGTGGTCACCCTCATCGCGGTGCTCGAACTGCTCAAACAGCAGATGATCGAACTCATCCAGACCGCGGCCTTCGCCACCATCCACGTCAAGCTGGTGGCGCCGGACATGACGCCGGCGGAACTGGACGAGGCGGCGGATTACCGTTAGGCCGTGCAAACAGATAACAGCCCAACGTAGAGACGCAGAGGCGCAGAGAACACAGAGGATTCTTTGTGTTTTCTCTGCGCCCTCTGCGCCCTCTGCGTCTCTGCGTTGAGTGTTTTTCCCGTGTTTGGGTAATCGTATGGACGTGCAAGAACTGAAGAACATTATTGAGGCGGCCATTCTCGCGGCGGGCGAGCCTGTGAGCCTGGAGCGGCTGCAGGGCCTGTTCGAGGAGGATGAGCGCCCCGCGCCCGAGGATTTCCGCGCGGCACTCGCAGCGCTCGGCGAGGACTGCGCCACCCGTGGCATTGAGCTGGTGGAGGTGGGCAGCGGCTGGCGCTTCCAGTCCCGCAAGGAGCTGGTGCCTTGGATTTCGCGCCTGTGGGAGGAGAAGCCGCCGCGCTATTCGCGCGCCTTCCTGGAAACCCTTGCGCTCATCGCTTACCGCCAACCCATCACCCGCGCCGAGATCGAGGACATCCGCGGCGTGGCCGTGGGCACCAACATCGTCAAGTCGCTCACCGAGCGCGGCTGGGTGCGCGTGGTGGGCCATCGCGACGTGCCGGGCAAACCCGCCCTTTACGCCACCACGCGGGCCTTCTTGGACTACTTCAACCTCAAGGGCCTGGACGACCTGCCCACCCTGGCCGAGTTGCGGGATATCGACAAGCTCGAAGCGGAACTCGATCTTGGCGAACACGTCCCGGCCTCCAACGATGCGGAAGCCCCGGCCTTACCCGCCGCCGACGTGGAACCCATCGAGCTTTGTTGAACACGCGTCCGCTTAATGAAAGGCGAAAAGCATTAACCAGGGGGGACACGGAGAAAAATCGATTCTTCTGTAGGAGCGGCCTCAGGCCGCTCCTACGGGTTTCGAATAACCGCCAAAGGGAATTCTCCCCCCGTGTCCCCCGTGGTCAGGCTTTTCTCTTCTGTCTTCGAACGTCGATCCCTCCAACCCGTCAAAGACCTCATGAACGAAAAACTGCAGAAAGTCCTTGCCCGCGCCGGTTTTGCCTCGCGGCGCGAGTTGGAGGAGTGGATCGCCGCCGGGCGTATCTCCGTCAACGGCAAGGTCGCGACCCTCGGCGAGCGCGTCGGTGAAAACGACATCATCCGTGTGGACGGGCGGGTGGTGCAGCGCGCGCGGCTGGCCCCGCGCGAGCGCCGGGTGCTCATCTATCACAAGCCGCTCGGTGAGGTATGCACCCGCTCCGATCCGGAAGGTCGTCCCACCATCTTTGACAACCTGCCGCGGCTGACCAATGGCCGCTGGGTCACCATCGGCCGCCTGGATATCAACACCTCCGGTCTGCTGCTGCTCACCAATGACGGCGAACTGGCCAACCGCCTCATGCATCCCTCCTCGGAGATCGAACGGGAGTATGCGGTGCGGGTGCTGGGTGAAATCTCTGAAGAAACCCTGGGGCGCCTGCGCAGCGGCGTGCAGTTGGATGACGGTGAAGCCCGATTCGATGCGCTGGTGGATGGGGGAGGCGAGGGCGCGAACCACTGGTATCACGTGACCCTGCGTGAGGGCCGCAATCGCGAAGTGCGCCGCCTGTGGGAATCCCAGGGCGTGGCCGTGAGCCGGCTCACCCGCGTGCGCTACGGCAACGTGACGTTGCCGCGCAGCGTGCGCCCGGGCCGCTTCGCAGATCTGAAAGGTCCGGACCTGGAGGGCCTGCTCGCCCTGGTCGGCCTGCGCAGCGAAGCCACAGGCCCTTCCCGCGGCAGGCATGGAGCGAAGCGGGGCGAGCGTCCACGCGGCGGAAAGGCTGCGCGCAGTACGCGTCCGTCCCATGCTCCAGTCCGTAATGACGCGACCTCGGAACGTCCGCGCCGCGCACGCGGCGAGGGCGATGCCTCGCGCCCGGTACGCGCGCCACGTCGCGACGACGCGGCCGCAGAACGTCCGCGCCGCGCACGCGGCGAGGGTGATGCCGCGCGCCCGGTGCGCGCGCCGCGTCGCGATGACACGGCCGCGGAACGTCCGCGTCGCTTCGGTACTGAAGCCCGGGGCGCCCGTACAGGGGGCCGGCCGGCACGTGCCGAAGGCGGTGGCGCCTACGCTGAAAAACCGGCGGGTCGCTCCGATCGACCAGCGCGTGATAGACGCCGTGGCACAGGTCCGGCGTCAGGCGAGCCGAAGCCGCGCAAGAGTGGCAAGCTCTCGCTCGCTGCGGACGCCCCGCGCGCCGCCCGGGATGACGATGCGCCGCGCAAGTCGCGCATGGTCCCGCGTCCCCGCTCCCGGCGGCCACGCTGACGGCAATGCTCCACGGGGTCTTCCGCACGCTGCTGGAGTGCTACGGTCCCCAGCACTGGTGGCCGGGGGAAACGCCCTTCGAGGTGATGGTCGGCGCCGTGCTCACCCAGAACACGGCGTGGACCAACGTGGAGCGCGCCATCGGCAACTTGAAGGCCCACCGGGCCCTCGATCCAGCCGTCATCGTCACCACACCCCATGAGCGCTTGGCAGAGTGGCTGCGCCCGTCCGGCTACTTCAATGTGAAGGCGGAGCGGCTGCGCAGTTTCTGTGCCTGGTATCGTCAACGCGGTGGTCATGACGAACTGGCGAAGCTGGCCACCGCGACATTGCGCGACGAGCTGTTGGCCGTGAAGGGTATCGGCCCCGAGACGGCCGACGATATCCTGCTGTACGCCTTCGAGCGCCCCGTATTTGTCATCGATGCTTACACGCGCCGGCTGTTCCAGCGTCTGGGTCTGGTGACTGGTGTGGAACCCTATGAAGAACTGCGCGCCTTGTTCGAGCAGGCGTTGCAGATAAGCGAGGCTGGGCAGGTCACCCTTTTCAACGAATACCATGCCCTGATTGTCCGTCACGCCAAGGAGGCCTGCCGGCGCACGCCCGCCTGCGGAGGCTGCCCGCTGGCGCAAACGTGTGAGCTAAAACGCTCGCACGGTGCGTGATGTGAACAGGGGGGCGCTGGGAAGTCTCGGCAATCTCGCCCCGCGCCTGCTTGCCAGGAGATGGCGTTTGCGACGTGTCTGCGGGCTTCGCTCCATGATGGTGTGCATCAATGCCGTGGAAGCGGGTGACGACGCTCATCGCCGCTCACACTGACGCTGTAATCCCGCGCTGGCTGGGGCATTGACTCGATCGAGCACGAGCAATGGCGATCGGGTCGTTTCGACGTGAATGCGTGCGCAGCGCCTCGCCCATTGGACTTCAGCCGCAAATCCATTATGTTGGCCGCACGCGTTTCTCGAACGTGGTGGAGGACAGCGTGCAAGAAGCATTCATGGCAGAGGCCATCCGGCTGGCGACGGAATCGGTGACGAGCGGCAAGGGTGGGCCCTTCGGTGCGGTGGTGGTCAAGGACGGCCATGTCGTCGGACGCGGCACCAACGGCGTCACTTTGCACAACGACCCGACGGCCCATGCGGAAGTCATGGCCATCCGCGACGCCTGTCGCCGGCTGGGCGAATATCATCTCACCGGATGCCACCTGTATGTGAGCTGCATGCCGTGTCCGATGTGTCTTTCGGCCTGTTACTGGGCGCGTATCGAGCGTGTCTACTACGCCGCGCGCGCCGAAGATGCAGCCGCCGCCGGGTTCGATGACGTAGTCATCGCGGAAGAACTGGGCTTGCCCCTGGCCAGCCGGCGCCTGCCACTGCTGCACGTGAACGTGGGCGACGCCCTGGCGCCGCTACGCCTTTGGCGGGAGAAGGACGACAAGGTCCCGTATTGAGATGGAAAGGATGGGGTGTCCATCGTGGCGCGGCCTGCACGGCGCGTCACGCGACCTCAAGCGACTGCTTCCTCGCGGTGCACCGTCACGCGGTTGCGGCCCATAGCCTTGGCCTGATAAAGCGCCATGTCCGCCTTGGCGAACAGGGTGCTCACGTCGTCAGTCCGCCCGAGCAAGGCCAAGCCGATACTCACGGTGACCTGCAGGCCGCGCGCCGCACTGCCCACGGCCACGGCATTGCGAATCCGCTCGGCCACCAGCTCGGCGCCGTGCTGGTCGGTATTGCCGAGCAGCACCACGAATTCCTCACCACCGTAACGGAACAGCTGATCGGTGGCGCGAATCGCCTCTTGCATGCGCATGGCGGTGTCGCGCAACACGCCGTCGCCGGCCTGGTGGCCGTGCAGGTCGTTGACCCCCTTGAAGTTGTCCAGGTCGAGGGCGAGCAGCGCCAGGGGTTGGCCGCGTCGCTTGGCGAGCGAGGCCTCGCGCGCCAGCGCCTCCTCGAAGGCGGCACGATTGCCCACCTGGGTCAATGCGTCGCGGCGCGCAGCGCGGAGCGCCTCGCGATACACCAGCGCGTTGCGCAGCGGATAGGCGAGGGCCGACAACAGGACTTCGAGCCGGTTCAGATCCGCCTCACCGAAGAGGCGGTCGCGGGAGAATTCGATCTCCCCAAGCGGCTCGTCCTGCAGTGTCAGGTTATAGGCGCAGCGGTGGCGGCCGGGTTTGCCCATCTCCAGCTCCAAATTGCGCACCGGTGAACGCAGGACCAGTGCATCGCAGGACACGTAGGCGCTGACTTCCGCCATGAACAGTGCCAGCATCGCTTCCAGTTCCAGGGTGGTCTGGAGTGCCAGCGTGAGGCGCACCGTGTCCGGCGAAGGCAATTTGGCGGCTAAGCTGGTCACAGTGGCTTTGAACTCGATGGGCGGCATGACATGGGCCTTTCTGAATGTCCTGTGCCGCATCAATAGCGAGTTCCGTGCCATGTGCGTAATGTCTTGCGTAAACAATGGCTTGACTCCATTTTCTGAAACCATCCTGACGGTGCGCCGGAACCTTGACGCACTGGCCGGCGGGGACGCGCCCCCCGGGGGACCTTTCTGCCCGACAGGCCTCGGCCGCAGGAATAGGACGCTTCCTGAAATCCCCGGGATACACTGGAAATACGCAAAAACCGTACGCCAACTTGGATTGGATGCGGGTCGACGGAAAAGAAAAAGGGGGAACCCATGAACGTGAGACGCTTCGCATGGTTGGCTTTGGTGCTGGGACTTGTGGGTGCGGGTGGCGCCCTGGCACAAGAAGCGGCGCTGGAGGGTGGTGTGAATCCGGGCTACCACGCGCCGCCGGCCTGGTTCAAGGATTCTTTCCTGGATCTGCGTGAAGACCTGGCCGAAGCCTCTGCGGAGGGCCGCCGGCTGTTGCTCTATTTCTACCAGGACGGCTGCCCTTACTGCGCCAAGCTGCTCGAGGACAACTTCGGCCAGAAGGCCATCGCCGACAAGACCCGCTCGCGCTTCGATGTGGTGGCGGTGAACATGTGGGGCGATCGCGAGGTGACCGGACTCGATGGCCAGGTGCAGACTGAAAAGGAATTCGCCACGGCCATGCGCGTCATGTTCACGCCCACGCTGGTGTTCCTGAACGAAGGTGGCGCACAGGTGTTGCGTGTGAACGGTTATTACCACCCGCACAAGTTCGACACCGCGCTCGACTATGCCAGTGGCAAGGCGCCGGCGGGCATGAGCTTCCCTGATTTCCTGGCCGAGGCCGGCGGCACCCCTGCCAAGGGTGAACTCAACACCCAGGCGTTCTTCCAACCCGCGCCGCACAATCTCGCCCGCGACAAGATCCCGGCGGGCCGCCCCCTGGTGGTGTTCTTCGAACAGCGCCAATGCGGTGCCTGCGACGAACTGCACGGCGACGTACTGGCGCGCGCAGAGACTCGCAAGCTGCTTGATGCCTTCGACGTGGTGCAACTGGACATGCGCACCAATGGCCCACTGGTGACCACCCTCGGGCGGCGCACCACCGCCGCCGAGTGGGCACACGAGCTTAACGTCATGTACGCACCCTCACTGGTGTTTTTCGACGAACGCGGCAAGGAGGTGTTCCGCACCGAGGCCTATCTGAAGTCCTTCCACGTGCAGTCGGCGCTCGATTATGTGGCGAGCGGTGCGTACAAGCACGAACCGAGTTTCCAGCGTTTCGTGCAGGCGCGGGCGGATCGCCTGCGGGAGCAGGGGATTGTGGTGGATTTGATGGATTGATGGTTGGGGGGCTGATGTGGGTCAGGGGATGTAGGTCACGTTGGCGCGCAGCGCCTACGTGACATCTTCAATAATGTGGGGCTTCGCCCGAAGATTATTTAGACGGGGGTTTTCGCCCCCCTGCGACGAGGTACTTTTCTTTGCGCGGCCAAAGAAAAGTACCCCAAAGAAAGGCCGCCCGAATGCCGCGCCGCCTTCGGCGGTTCCCTGCGCTCCGCAGTCCGAATCGGGGGTCTGCACACGGGGCCTCCTGCCCCGAGTGCAGACGGCGCGCCCTCCCTGGCGCGCCCCCTGCGGGCCTTGTCCGATTCGGACTGCGGTGCTCGGCGCGGCATACGGGGTTTCAAGAATCCGTCCGGTATTGTGACGCTCGGAGTTTCATCGGCGGAACGTCAAGTCTTCTGGCGCGAAGCACCTCTTGAGTGAGCGAGGCGAGCGTTCTTCAGGTCCCCTATGGCTCGCCGAGCAACGGAGGCCAAGGCGGAAATAGTCTGCTGTAGGTCACGTTGGCGCGCAGCGCATCCTTCGAATACTGCGACGATGCGAATGCCGCAAAGATGTCACGTAGCTTCGCAACGTGACCTACGACTCCAGCGGCAATTAATCTCAAACTTCAAACCGGTGCCCCGTAATCCCCTTGCTGTCCGGCCCCATGAGATACAGGTACGGCAGCATGACATCTGCCGGACGGGGCAGGGTGCTTGGGTCTTCACCGGGGTAGGACTTCGCGCGCATGTCGGTGTACACCGCGCCCGGGTCGAGGCTGTTCACGCGGATGGCGGTGTTGGCCTCCAGTTCGGCGGCCCAGATCTCCATCATGTTTTCGTTGGCAGCCTTGGAGACGCCGTAGGCGCCCCAGTAGGCGCGGCCCTGGCGGCCGACGCGGTCGGCGGTGAATACCACGGAGGCGTCGGGCGAATTCTTCAGAAGGCCCAGCAGCACGCGGGTGATGAGGAAGGGCGCGTTGAGGTTGGTCTGCATGACCTTGGACCACATGTCCAGGCTGTACTGGCCGAGCGGTGTGAGGGTGCCGAGCGCGGCGGCGTTGTGCAGGATGCCGTCCACGCGCTCGAAGGTTTCCCCGAGCCGCGCGCCCAGGTCTTCGTAATCCTTGGGCGTGGCCTTTTCCAGATTCATAGGATAGATAGCCGGCTGCGGCCCGCCCTCGGCCTCTATCTCGTCGTAAACCGCCTCCAGCTTGCGCATGCCGCGACCGAGCAGGATCACCGTGGCGCCGTGCCGGGCGAAGGTCTTGGCCGCCACCGCACCGATGCCGCTGCCGGCGCCGGTGACGAGAATGATGCGGTTCTTGAGCAGGTCGTCGGCGGGCGTGTAGCCCTCGGGGATTTTGGTCATGGTGTTTTGGGTCGCAGTCGGGTGTCGACGAGGCGGGCGCATTGTACTCCAGAGCGCACCGCCCCTTCGAGCGTGGCCGGGTAGCCGGTGTCGGTGTAGTCGCCGGCCAGCCAACAGCCTGCGAGAGGGGTGGCCGCAGCGGGGCGCCGGGCGTCGATGCCCACGGTGCAGCGGAAGGTGGCGCGTTTTTCGCGCACCACCAGGTGTTCCGTGGGGGCGGGAAGCGTCGGGAAATGTGCGGCAACCTCGGCGGCAATCCGCGCGGCGAGCGGCTCGCGTTCCAGCTCCACGTGTTCGCCCGGGCCGCTGATCACGGCGGCTAACAGGCCGGGCTGGCCGTATACGCGGCGATCGAACAGCCACTGGGTGAAGCCCCCGGCGAGACCGACCATCTCGGCGGGCAGTCGCGCCTCGACCGGATAGCGCAGGTACACGGTGGTGATGGGCTCGTGGCCAAACTGCGCCAGTGTGTCGGCGAGTGGCGCGGTGGACCCATGGTGCGACAACAGCCGGGCGGCAGCACCCGGCGGCACGGCCAGGATCACCTGTGCTGCGGACAGGCGCTCGCTGCCGAGCCGCACGGCCGCGATGCGTCCGTCTTTCACCTCCAGCGCCGTCACGCGGCTGCACAGCCGTACCTGACCGCCGTGACGCTCGACGAAGTCCAGCGCCGGCTCCGGGAAGGCGCGGCCGAGGTCGAGGCGTGGAATCATCAGGTCCGAATCGCGCCGCTGATGAGCGAAGCTGTCGCGCAGCACCCGCAGGAACACCTGTGCGGAGGCCTGTGCGGGCAGGGTGTTGAGGGTAGCGAGGCAGAGCGGATGCCACAGCAGTTCCTTTAATCGCGAGGGCTGGTCCGCGAGCAATTCGGCCACGCTGCAATCCTTGCGCAGCCGGAATCCCTGAAGGTAATGGCGGAGTGCGAAACCCAGCGCGCGCCAGCGCTCGCCGAGGCGCAGGCCGCCGCCGGCGAGCAGGGCGGCGCCCAGATGCAGCGGCGCGGGCAGGCGTGGCGCGGCGAGTACCAGCGCGCCGTTCGCGGCGCGCACTTCGAGGCGCAGCGGCAGGCGCAGCATGGCCGTTTGCTCACGTATGCCTACGCGTTCCATCAGTGCGAGGGTTTCGCGATAAGCGCCGATGAGCAGGTGCTGGCCGTTGTCCACACCATCGTCGCCGAAGGCGAGCCGGCGTGCGCGCCCGCCGAGCTGGCGCGAGGACTCGAGCACCACGACGCGATGGCCGCGGCCGCTCAACTCCACCGCGGCGGCCAGGCCGGCCCAGCCGCCGCCGACGATGACGATGGGATCAGACGCAGCGGTCATGACGCACTGCCTCGCGCCGTGCCGTGCGCCAGGCAATCCACAGCTTGCGCCAAGGCGACAGGCGCACGCGCCGGGTGAGCACGGGATAGCCCTCGCCCTCGATGCGATCGAGCAGCGTCATGTACACGGCGGCCATGATGAGGCCGCTGCGCTGCGCAAAGCGATCCCGTTCCGGGAGTTTCGCAAACGCCTGTTCGTAGTACTGCCGGGCGCGCCGGGCCTGTAACGCCAGCAAAGCGCGCAGCGCGTCGGTGAGTTCGCCTTTGTGCAGGTCCTCGGCGGTCACGCCGTGGGCGGCCATTTCGTCCTCGGGCAGGTAGACGCGTCCGCGCTGGGCATCCTCGCCCACGTCACGCAGGATGTTGGTGAGCTGAAAGGCCATGCCCAGGTCATGGGCGTATTTCAGGGTGTGGCGGTCCTGATAGCCGAAGATCTCCGCCGACAACAGGCCGACGACACTGGCCACGCGGTAGCAGTACAGCGCCAGGTCCTTGAAGCTGGCGTAGCGGACCGGTTCCAGGTCCATCTCCATGCCGTCGATGATTTCCTGGAAATACTCCTGCGCCAGGCTGAACTCACGCACCGCGGGTGCCAGGGCCTGACCCACCGGATGCTGCGGCTCGCCCGCGAAGACGCGCGCGATCTCCTCGCGCCACCAGGTCAGCTTGATGCGCGCCATACCGGCGTCACGGCACTCGTCCACCACGTCATCCACCTCACGGCAAAAGGCGTAGACCGCCGTAATGGCACGGCGCTGCTCGGGTGGGAGGAACAGGAAGCTGTAGTAGAAACTGGAACCGCTGTTCGCAGCCTTGTTCTGGCAGTATTGTTCCGGCGTCATCGCGGGCTTCTTGTGGGGCGAGGGCCGATTATACCCGGATGGGCCGGCGCGGCCGTGCACCGACGCGAGTGAGGAGGGTCATGAACATCGAAATCGGCGGTTTCTTCGGCTTTATCGTGCTGGTGCTGGACCTCTGGGCCGTGGTGAACATCTTCGGTTCCCGCCGCGGCACCGGCGCCAAGGTGCTGTGGCTGCTGCTCATCATCCTGCTGCCGTTCCTCGGCTGGCTGATCTGGCTGCTCGCGGGGCCACGTTCCGAGAGGCACTGAGCGGCGATGGTAAGATGGCGGCACTTTCCCGAGGTCGCCGCCCATGTCGCAATCCCTGTCCCTGCTTGTCCTTGCCGTCGCCTTCGCTGCCCTGACGGGCGGCGTGGCCGTGTTCGCGCTGTTGCATCGCAAGACGCTGCGGCTGCGCGAGGACAACATCCAATTACAGGCCGCCCTGGAGGCGGAGCGCCGCGCCGGCGCGGAGCGCGCCGGGGCCTTCGAGCAGGCGCGCCGGCAGCTGGCCGACAGCTTCGCCAATCTCGCCAGCGAGGCCCTGAAGCACAACACCGGCGAATTCCTCAAGCTCGCCCAGGAAAACCTCAAGCAGTTCCACGTGCATGCCCAGGGCGAACTGGCCCAGCGCGAGAAAGCGGTGGAGAATCTGGTCAAGCCCATCGTGCAGGCCCTGGAGAAGACCGAGCAGCAGATCCGTACGGTGGAAAAGGAGCGCCAGGCCCATTACGGCGTCCTCACCCAACAGATCCAGGGGCTGGCGGAATCCCACCGCCTGTTGCAGGGCGAGACCCGCAACCTGGTGCAGGCTCTGCGCCGTCCCGAGGTGCGCGGCCAGTGGGGCGAGATGACCTTGAAGCGCCTGGCGGAACTGGCCGGCATGGTGGAGCACTGTGATTTCACAGAGCAGGTGCAGGTGCGCACCGACGACGGCGCGCTGCGCCCGGACATGGTGGTGCGCCTGCCGGACGGACGCGACATCGTGGTGGATGCCAAGGCGCCGCTGGATGCCTACCTGGCCGCGGTGGAGGCCGCCGACGACGAGTCACGTCAGCGCGAACTGGTGCGCCACGGGCGCCAGGTGCGCGAGCGCGTGCGTCAGCTGGCGGCGAAGTCCTACTGGAGCCAGTTCGAGCGCAGCCCGGATTTCGTGGTGTTGTTCATCCCGGGCGACCAGTTCCTGAGCGCGGCCCTGGACGTGGATCGCACCCTGCTGGAGGACGCCCTGGGCCAGAAGGTGGTGCTGGCCACGCCCACCAGCCTGGTGGCGCTGCTGCGCGCCGTGGCCTACGGCTGGCGCCAGCAGGCGCTGGCGGAAAATGCCGAGCGCATCCGTGAAGTGGGCGAGGAATTGTATGCCCGCCTGGCCACCTTCGGCGATTATCTCGGCAAACTCGGCAAGAGCCTGGAGTCCAGCGTCAGCCACTACAACCGCGCCGTCGGTTCCTTCGACGCCCGCGTGCTGCCCGGTGCGCGCAAATTCACGGAAATGGGCGTCTCCGCCAAGAAGGAACTGGAGACGCCGGACCAGGTGGAAACCGGCATCCGCCAAGTGGCCACCGGCGGCGATGCGCTCTAAGAAGAGAACAACGCAGAGGCGCAGAGACACAGAGGAGCGACCTGGGCCCGATTTGATTTTTCTGTTCTCTGTGTCTCTGCGTCTCTGTGTTGGATTGTTCTTCTGTTCTTACTTGAGGTTCTTCAGGATGCCATCGGCCGCGTCACGCGCCTTCTCGGTGATGGTCTTCTCGGCGAAGGGGTTGCTGAGCAGCGGCTTGTCGCGAGCGAGGTTGGCGCCCAGCCACATGCCGGCCACCAGCACGGCGATGATGATCAGCAGTCTCATGTTTCCTCCCGGTCGAATGAATGGGCAGGCAAGCTAACATAACGGACCTGTCCGCGCACGACGTGGACGCGGCCTACGCCTGGTGCGAAGACCTGGCGCGGCGCCATTACGAGAATTTCCCCGTGGCCTCGCGCCTGCTGCCGGCGCGCCTGCGCCGTCCCATTGCGGCGGTCTATGCGTTCGCGCGCCTGGCCGACGACATGGCCGACGAAGGCGGCCTGCCCGAGGCGGCGCGGCTCGCGGCGCTGGACGACTGGGCGCACCAGCTGGACGCCGCGCTCGCGGGCCGCGCCGGGCACCCGGTGTTCGTGGCCCTGGCGGATCTGGTCGCCCGTTACCGGGTGCCGTCGGTGCTGTTCCACGACCTGCTCTCGGCGTTTCGCCAGGACGTGACCACCCGTCGCTATGCCTGCTTCGAGGACGTGCTCGACTACTGCCGCCGCTCGGCGGATCCGGTGGGGCGCATCCTGCTGCACCTGGCGGGCGAGGCCACGCCGGAAAACCTGCGCCTGTCCGACCGGGTGTGCAGCGCCCTGCAACTCATCAACTTCTGGCAGGACCTCGCCCAGGACATGGACGAGAACGACCGCATCTATCTTCCCGAGGACGCCATGGCCGCCCACGGCGTGACCGTGCAGCAGCTGCGTGAACGGCGTTCCGACGGGGCCATGCGCGCCCTGATGACGAGTGAATACGCCCGCACCCGCACCATGATGGAGGAGGGCGCGGCCCTGGGCGCACGCCTGCGCGGTCGCTTCGGGCTGGAGATCCGGCTCATCGTGCAGGGCGGCTTGCGCGTGCTCGACCGCCTGGAGGCGCAGCAAGACGTGTTCTCCCGCCCGCGTCTGCGCCGGCGCGACGCCTTGGTGATCCTGTGGCGGGCACTGCGCCGGACTCCTTTGTAACCCGCGCCTTCGCCGTAGCCCGGCGGCGGCCGCTCACACGGCGCGCCGAAAGCGCGCTTCAATCCAGGGCAACACCTCGTCCGGGTGGTCGATGAGTCCGTCGGCGCCCCAGTCATGCGGACGGTCCTCCGCCGCCAGATAACCGAACATGGCCACCAGGGTGGTCATGCCCGCATTCCGGCCGGCCAGCACATCGCGTTCCGCGTCGCCCAGGTAGACGCACTGCGCCGGTTGCGAACCGGCCTGCGCGCAGGCCAGCAGCATGGGCGCGGGATCGGGCTTGTTCACCGGCAGGGTGTCGCCGCTGATCACGCTCACCGCGCGCGCCAGCAGGCCGAGCTGGGCAAGCAGCGGTTCGGTCAGTGCCGCCGGTTTGTTGGTGACCACGCCCCAGCGCATGCCGCGCAGGTCGATGGTCTCCAGCAGTTCCGCCATGCCCGGAAAGAGCCGGGTGCCGCGGGTGAGATTGGCGCGATAGATGTCGATGAGGCGCTGGCGCAACGGCGGCAGGCACGGGTCGTCAGGCGCAAAACCGAAGCCGAGGCGCAGCAGGGCCAGGGCGCCGTGGGACACCACCGGCCGGATGTGCTCGTAGGGCAGGGGCTCGCGGCCCTGCTCGACCAGCACCGCGTTGAGCGCATAGGCCAGATCGGGCGCGGTGTCGGCGAGGGTGCCGTCGAGGTCGAAAAGGATGGTGCGGATGGGCATCGGTTTTGAAAGGTTCTGGACCCCGGCTTTCGCCGGGTTGCCGATGCGCGTGAACGCGGGCCCGCAGGTCGCGGGCAGGTCAACCGGGGTTCACTCCCGCACGGCGTACGCCAGGTAGTTCACTTCCAGGTCCCGCCCCAGGCTGTACTGGCGTAAGAACGGGTTGTAGCTCATGCCGGTCAGGTTCTGGATCGCGAGGCCTGCGTGGCGCGACCAGCTCTCCAGTTCTGAGGGGCGGATGAACTTGGCATAGTCGTGGGTGCCCTTGGGCAGCATGCGCAAGACGTATTCCGCGCCGACGATGGCGAACAGGTACGACTTGGGGGTGCGATTGATGGTGGAGAAAAATACCTTGCCGCCCGGCTTTACCAGTTTGGCGCAGGCGCTCACCACCGAGGCCGGATCGGGCACGTGTTCGAGCATCTCCAGGCAGGTGACCACATCGAAACTGGCGGGGCGCTCCTCGGCCAGCTGCTCCACGCTCACGTTGCGGTAATCCACCTTCAGGCCGGACTCATACAGGTGCAGCCTGGCCACTTCGAGCGAGGCCTCGGCCATGTCGATGCCCATCACCTCGGCGCCGCGCGCCGCCATGCCCTCCGAGAGAATGCCGCCGCCGCAGCCCACGTCGAGCACCTGTTTGCCGGCCAGGCCGGCGCGCTGGTCCACGTAGTCCACGCGCAGCGGATTGATGTCATGCAGGGGCTTGAACTCGCTGTTGCGGTCCCACCAGCGCGAGGCGAGGGCGGCGAACTTGTTGATCTCGACCGGATCGACATTGACGGTCATGGTTTTTCCTCCGGGGAAACGTCGGAATGCTGGATTCGGGCGCGCCACTGCCGGGCACGGGCCAGAATGGCCTCTTCGTCGAGGGTGGTGAGCTGGCGCTCCTTGAGCAGGTGGCGGCCCGCCACCCACACATCGGTGACGCGTTCGCGCCCGGTGGAATACACCAGTTGGGTGATCACGTTATAGACGGGCTCGGTCTCCAGGCCACGCAGGTTCACGGCGGTGACGTCCGCCGCCTTGCCCGGCACCAGCGAGCCGGTGATGCCATCGAGCCCCAGCGCCCGGGCGCCGTTGAGGGTGGCCATGCGCAGCGCCGTCTCGGCGGACACCGCGCTCGCATCGCCCGCCACCGCCTTGCCGAGCAGGGCGGCCGTGCGCATCTCGCCGAGCATGTCCAGGTCGTTGTTGCTGGCGGCGCCGTCGGTGCCGAGGGCCACGTTCACACCCGCGCCGAGCAGGCGCTGCACCGGGCAGAAACCGCTCGCCAGCTTCAGGTTCGATTCGGGGCAGTGCACCACGTGCGCGCCGGCGGCCGCATGCCCTTCGATCTCGGCCTCGGTGAGCTGAGTCATGTGCACCGCCATGAGCCGCGGCGTGACCAGACCCAGTTCCTTCAGGCGCGCCAGCGGGCGGCGGCCGGCCTGGGCCTGGGCGGTTTCCACCTCGAAGGCCGTCTCGTGCACGTGCATGTGCACCGGCAGGTCCAGCTCCTCGGCGTACATGGCGATGCGCTCCAGGGGCGCGTCGGACACGGTGTACGGCGCGTGCGGCGCGAAGGCGGTGCTGACCAGGGGATGGCCGCGCAGCTCGTCGTGCAGCTCCATGCCCTTGTGCAGGTAGTCGTCGGGGCCGCTGCCCCAGGCCGAGGGGAAGTCGAATACGATGAGCCCGACCGTGGCGCGCAGGCCCGCCTGGGCCGCGGCGCGCGCCACTTCGTCCGGAAAGAAATACATGTCCTGGAAGCAGGTGGTGCCGCCGCGCAGCATCTCGGCCATGGCCAACTGGGTGCCGTCGCGCACGAACTCGCGGCCGACGTGGCGGCCCTCGGCCGGCCAGATGTGTTCTTGCAGCCACTGCATGAGCGGCACATCGCCGCCCAGCCCCCGCAGCAGCGTCATGGCGGCGTGGGTGTGGGCGTTGACGAAGCCCGGCAGCAGGGCATGGTCGGACAGGTCCACGTTCACCGCGGCCTCGAACCGGCGCTTCGCCTCCGGCGTGGGCAGCAGCCCGGTGATGCGACCGTCCTCGATGGCGAGGCTGTGGTGTTCAAGCACGACCCCGGCCGGCTCGACAGGGACGATCCAGCGGGCATGGAGGAGCGAGTCGACTTTTTTCATGGGCGCCGAGAATACACCAAGCGGCCTATCCTTGCCTCAGGGGGCATGTTAGCTTCGGGGCTGCGCGCCAGAAGGGCGTGCACGAGGTGTTCGCGAGGGATTGGATTCAGGGCCCGCGGATGCCGCCGATGCTGAACATTGACCTAGGAGAACGCATGAAGATCAGCACCCGTTTTTTCGGCAGTCAGGAGATTGACGAGAATCAGATCATCACCTTCCCGCGCGGCCTGCCCGGCTTCGAGCAGTGCAAGCGTTTCAAGCTGTTCCACGAGGAAGGCAAACCGAGCGTGTTCTGGCTGCAGGCCGTGGAGGACCCGGATGTGATGTTCTCCGTGGCCGCCCCGGAGATGTTCGGATTCGGCTACGAACTGTCCCTCAATGCGGAAGAGGAGAAGCTGCTCGGCCTGCTGGAACCGGACGAGGCGGTGGTGTTGGTCATGCTCCGTCGTACCGACGAGGAAGGCGCCGAGCCGCTGCCCGGCTATCCCAAGCTGAGCGGCAACCTGCGCGGCCCCCTCATCATCAACGCCCGCCAGCAGATTGGCATGCAGAAGATCGTGGCGCGTTTTCGCCAGGAGATCGTGCTGCGCGCCATCGAGGAATGAACCCGGATTTGTCCGAGCTCGAACCGCTGGTCGTGGGCGCCGCCCATGACGAGCTGTTGCCGCGGTTTGCGCGGGTCGGCGTTCATCTGAAGGGTGACGCGAGCCCGGTGACCGAGGCGGACCTGGCCGTGCATACCCGGCTGCATGCGGCGCTCAACGAGCGCTGGCCCGAGGTGGCGTTCCTGAGCGAGGAAATGCCGTGGGAACGGCAGGAGAATCTGCTGGCGGCAGACGGTCCGTTGTGGGTGCTTGACCCGCTGGACGGTACCAGCAACTTCGTGGCCGGCGTACCGCATTGCTGTGTCTCCCTGGCCTATCTGGAGGACGGGGAGGTGCAGTTCGGGCTGGTCTACGACCCGTTTCGGCAGGAGCTTTTCCACGCCGAGCGCGGTGGCGGCGCCTTCCTAAATCATGTGCCCATCCGGGTTGCGGGCGCGGACAGTCCCTTTGCCCAGGCCCTTGCCATGGTCGACTTCAAACGCCTGCCCAAGCCCCTGGCCGCGCGCTTGGCAAGCCAGCCGCCCTTCGGTTCGCAGCGCAACTTCGGCGCCGGCGCCCTGGACTGGGCCTGGCTGGCCGCGGGGCGCGTCCACCTCTACCTGCACGGAGGGCAGAAGCTGTGGGACTACGCCGCCGGCTCGCTCATCCTGCACGAAGCGGGCGGCATCAGCAGCACATTGCAGGGCGAGGCGGTCTATAGAAGGACGGTCGAGCCCCGCTCGGTGGTCGCCGCGGCCCCGGGCTACTTCGAGGCGTGGTACGCCTGGCTGACCGCCGTGTAGGAGCCGATCCTGTCGGCGAACAGCCGTGGTTCGCGAAGGCGCTGTTCGCCCACGGGGGTGGGCTCCCACGCGGTATTCCACCTGCCAGTGTGTTTTCTTTCCACGCTCCAAGCGGCCATAATCCCGCCCTTCACCGATTGCCCGTACCGCCATGAACCAGCACGACACCATCCGCGCCGTCGAGTGGATCGACGGCCAGCTCCGCCTGATCGACCAGCGCCTGCTGCCCCAGGAGACCCGTTTCAACACCTACGACGATGTCACTGCCGTGGCCGGTGCCATCCGTGACATGGTGGTGCGCGGCGCGCCCGCCATCGGTGTGACCGCCGCCTACGGCGTGGTGCTCGCCGGCCGCGTGCGTTTTGCAGAGGCAGGCGCGAACTGGCAGGCCACCATCGCGCAGGACCTGGCTACCCTGGCCGCCTCGCGTCCCACCGCCGTGAACCTGTTCTGGGCGCTGGACCGCATGAAGACGCGCATTGCGCAGTTGGACGGCGGCGATCCGGAGGCCGCGCTACTCGCCGAGGCCACGGCCATCCACGAGGAAGACGTGGCGGCCAACTACCGCATGGGCGAACTGGGCGCGGCCCTCATCGAAGGCACGGGCGGTGCTGTGCTCACCCACTGCAATACCGGCTCGCTCGCCACCGGCGGCTACGGCACCGCGCTGGGCGTCATCCGCAGCGCCTTCACCAGCGGGCGCATCGCGCACGTGTTCGCCGATGAGACCCGCCCCTGGTTGCAGGGTGCGCGCCTTACCGCCTGGGAACTGGTGCAGGACAGGGTCCCCGTCACCCTGCTGGCCGACGGCGCGGCGGCGTACCTGATGAAGCAGGGCAGGGTCTCGTGGGTGATCGTTGGCGCCGACCGCATCGCCGCCAACGGCGATACCGCCAACAAGATTGGCACCTACAGCGCGGCGGTGAACGCCAAGCACCACGGCGTGAAGTTCATGGTGGTCGCGCCCACCTCCACCATCGACATGAGCCTGCCCACCGGCGCCGGCATCCCCATCGAACAGCGCGCCGCCGACGAAGTGCTCGCCCTGGCGGGCAAGCGCGTAGCCGCCCAGGGCGCCGAGGCCTGGAACCCGTCCTTCGACGTCACACCGGCGGAGCTGATCGACGCCATCGTCACTGAGAAGGGCGTGGTGCTGAACCCCACCCCCGAGAAGATGCGCGCCTTGCAAATCAATGGGGTCAGAGTCGATTGAAAGGCAGGTAAGCAGTTAGGGCGGTGTGTCGGTCCATAAAGACGTCACATAGCTTCGCAATGACCTACGGACGCCGTCACGTTGGCGCGCAGCGTCTTTTCGGTATTTCGAAGCGATCAATGCCTTTTTCGTCCGGTAGGAGCGGCCTCAGGTCGCGAAAGCGGGCCATGGGGAGAGTCGCGGCCTGAGGCCGCTCCTACGACGCTTCGCTTACCCGCCGTTCAAGTCGGGAGCAGTTCCTGCACTCCATGAGCAGCAGGTGTGGTCTTCAGAAAACCGCCTCAGATGCCGCCTGACAGGCTTTCCCAAGCCTGCGCTATCCCCCCTTGCCGTGGTATCATGCCGGCTTCATTTTAGGTGGCAGGCCAAGGGCTTGGCGCCGCTCCGGTTGGAAAGGAAACGTCGTAATCCATGGCTGATTTTGCGAAGGAGGTCCTCCCGGTCAATATCGAGGAGGAGATGAGACAGTCGTACCTTGATTACGCCATGAGCGTGATCGTGGGCCGAGCCCTTCCCGATGTGCGCGACGGGCTCAAACCGGTGCACCGGCGCGTGCTCTACGGCATGCACGAGGGCGGCTACGAATGGAACAAAGCCTATAAAAAGTCAGCCCGCATCGTCGGCGACGTCATGGGTAAGTACCACCCCCACGGCGACTCCGCCATCTACGACACCATCGTGCGCATGGCCCAGCCCTTCTCGCTGCGCTACATGTTGGTGGACGGCCAGGGCAATTTCGGCTCCATCGACGGCGACGCCGCCGCGGCCATGCGTTACACCGAAGTGCGCATGGCACGCATTGCCAACGAGTTGCTTGCCGACATCGAGAAGGAAACGGTCGACTTCGTTCCCAATTACGACGGCTCCGAGCACGAACCCGAGGTCCTGCCGACCCGCGTGCCCAACCTGCTGGTGAACGGCTCAGCCGGTATCGCCGTGGGCATGGCCACCAACATCCCGCCCCACAATCTCGTCGAAGTGGTGAACGGTTGCCTGGCGCTCATCGATGAGCCGGCGCTCACCATCGACCAACTCATGGAGCACATCCCGGGCCCGGACTTTCCCACCGGCGGCATTATCAACGGTGCGCGCGGTATCCGCGAGGCCTATCACACGGGCCGCGGCCGCATCTATGTGCGTGCGCGCACCGAAATCGAGACCGACAACAACGGTCGCCAGCGCATAGTGGTCACGGAGCTGCCGTACCAGGTCAACAAGGCGCGGCTCATCGAGCGCATCGCCGAGCTGGTCAAAGAAAAGAAAATCGAGGGTATTTCCGAACTGCGCGATGAGTCCGACAAGGACGGCATGCGCATGGTCGTCGAGCTGAAGCGCGGTGAGGTGCCCGAGGTGCTGCTGAATAACCTCTACCAGCACACCGCCATGCAAAGCGTGTTCGGTATCAACACCGTCGCTCTGGTAGATGGCCAGCCGCGCCTGCTCAACCTCAAACAGGTGCTGGACGCGTTCCTGCGCCACCGTCGCGAAGTGGTTACGCGGCGCACCATCTTCGAGCTGCGCAAGGCGCGCGAACGCGCCCATGTGTTGGAAGGCCTGGCGGTCGCCCTGGCCAACATCGACCCCATCATCGCCCTCATCAAGGCCTCGCCCAATCCCGCTGAAGCCAAGCTTGGTCTGGTGCAAGGCGATTGGGCGCCGGGCGTGGTGCTCGACATGCTGTCGCGCGCCGGTGCGGAAAGCTCGCGGCCCGAAGGCCTGTCGCAGGAATTCGGCCTGGTGAACGGCCGTTACAAGCTGTCCGAAGCCCAGGCCCAGGCCATCCTGGACCTGCGCCTGCACCGTCTGACCGGTCTCGAACAGGACAAGATCATCGATGAATACCGCCAGTTGCTGGAGACCATCGCCGATCTGCTGGACATCCTCGCCAGCGCCGATCGCCTCATGCAGGTGATCCGCGACGAACTGGTGGTCGTGCGCGACCAGTACGGCGACAAGCGCCGTACCGAGATCAACGCGACGCACGAAGACCTGTCCCTGGAAGACCTGATCACGGACGAACCCGTGGTGGTCACGCTCTCCCACGAGGGTTACGCCAAGGCCCAGCCGCTCGGCGATTACCGCGCCCAGCGCCGCGGCGGCCGCGGCAAGTCGGCCACGGCCATGAAGGAAGAGGATTTCATCGACAAGATGTTCGTGGCCAATACCCACGACACCATCCTGTGCTTCTCCAGCCGCGGCCGGGTGTACTGGCTTAAGGTATACGAACTGCCGCAGGCGGGCCGTGGTGCGCGCGGCAAGCCCATCGTGAACCTGCTGCCCCTCGAACCCGAGGAGCGTATCAATGCCGTCCTGCCGGTGCGTGAGTACGAGGCGGGCAAGTACGTGTTCATGGCCACCTCCAACGGCACCGTCAAGAAGACCCCGCTGGTGGACTTCTCCCGCCCGCGCTCCAGCGGCATCATCGCCATCGACCTGGTGGACGACGACATCCTGGTGGATGTGGCCATCACCGAAGGCAATCGTGACATCCTGCTGTTCAACGACGCCGGCAAGGTGATCCGCTTCAACGAGCAGGACGTGCGCGCCATGGGCCGTGTGTCACGCGGCGTGCGCGGCATCCGCCTGACGGGCGACCAGAAGCTGATCTCGCTCATCGTCGCCGCAGATGGCTACGTGCTCACGGCCACCGAGAACGGCTACGGCAAGCGCACGCCCATGTCCGAGTACCCACGCCACGGGCGCGGCGGCCAGGGCGTCATCTCCATCCAGACCAGCGAGCGCAACGGCAAGGTGGTGGGCGCGGTGCTGGTGGAAGAGAGCAACGAGATCATGCTCATCACCAACGCCGGCACCCTGGTACGCACCCGCGCCGCCGAGGTCTCCATCACCAGCCGCAACACCCAGGGCGTCAAACTCATCAGCCTGGGCGCGGAAGAAAAACTCACCGGCCTCGACAGCATCGCCGAGAGCGGCGACGACGAAGAAGAGGAAGAGGGTAACCACGAGGAACACAGGGAAGAGTAGTGTTTCTTCAGGAACATCCGAGGGAGGGGCGCGCGTAGCGCTCAGGTAGAGCGAACGTGGCCCCCCGTGTTCCCCGTGGTTTAAGCTTTTTTGTCTTAAAAAAGAAATTCCTAAGGAACCGCCATGGTGCGCGTATTCAACTTCAGTGCCGGCCCGGCCATGTTGCCGCAGGCTGTGATCGAACGGGCCCGCGAGGAGATGCTGGACTGGAACGGCAGCGGCATGTCCGTGATGGAGATGAGCCATCGCGGCAAGGAGTACATGTCCATCGCCGCCAAGGCCGAGGCGGACCTGCGCGAGTTGCTCGCCGTCCCTGCCGATTACAAGGTGCTGTTCCTGCAGGGCGGCGCATCCCAGCAGTTCGCCATGATCCCCATGAACCTGCTGCGCGGGAAGAAAGGTGCCGACTACATCAACACCGGCGACTGGTCCACCAAGGCCATCGCCGAGGCGAAGAAGTACGGCACGGTGAACGTGGCCGCCAGCAGCGAGGCGAGCCGCTTCACCACCGTGCCCACCCAGGCGGAGCTGAGGCTCTCCGGCGATGCGGCCTACGTGCACTACTGCCCCAACGAGACCATCCGCGGCGTGGAGTTCGACTACGTGCCGGAGACCGGCGGTGTGCCGTTGGTGGCCGACATGTCCTCCACCATCCTGTCGCGCCCCATCGACGTGAGTCGGTTCGGCCTCATCTACGCCGGTGCACAGAAGAACATCGGCCCGGCGGGGCTGACCATCGTCATCGTCCGTGAAGACCTGCTGGGCGAGCCGCTTCCGGGTACGCCCACCATGCTCGATTACAAGATCCACGCCGACAACGACTCCATGTACAACACCCCGGCCACCTATTCCTGGTACGTGGCGGGGCTGGTGTTCGAGTGGCTGAAAGACCTCGGCGGGCTTGCGGGCATGGCGGCGATCAACGAGCGCAAGGCGGAGAAGCTCTATGCCGCCATCGACCAGTCCGGCGGCTTCTACCACAACCCGGTGGCGAAGCACTGCCGCTCCTGGATGAACGTGCCGTTCACCCTGGCCAACGCGGATCTGGACGAAGCCTTCCTCAAGGAGGCCAAGCAGGCGGGGTTGGTCACGCTCAAGGGCCACCGCGTGGTGGGCGGCATGCGCGCGAGCATCTACAACGCCATGCCGGAGGAAGGCGTCGACGTGCTGGTAAGCTTCATGGCCGACTTCGCGAAGCGAAACGGGTAAGGGGACGGCAGTGCGCCGGTAGGGGCGGCTAGTGGGGTACTGGACCGCGCCCATGTGTGGTGGGAAAGGCCTCAGGCCGCGATGGTTGGACCACGCGGCCCGCAGAGCGTCACACAGATCCATTCGGGCGTGACCTAGGGGCGTCGGTAGGTCACGTTGCGAAGCTACGTGACAGTGGCTGGCCCCAGAAATGAAAAAGGGGAGCATCCTGCTCCCCTCCGGGTCGTAGTTGACTTCCCTGTCACACCCACACGTCCCTGTGGTGCTCAGAGTACGTAGGTAACCTTCCTAGAGAAACCCTTCGCTTGTAGGCCACGCCGGCATCTCGTGTAGGAGTTTTCTGATTTTGACGCCCAGGCTTGGTTGATGCGGACTGATGACGGCTTCGCCTGGATATGTTGGCGACGTCAGCGCCTACGTCGACGGTGAAGTCGAAAGGCGGGGTGCAGGAGCGGCAGGCCGCAGTGGTGTGGGCTGTCCAGTCACGGGCAGCCCGCTCCCACAAAAGTGCAGACCGCGGAAATGAAGAAGGGGAGCATCCTGCTCCCCTCCGGGTAGTTGACTTCCCTGTCACACCCACATCCCTGTGGCGCTTAGAGTACGCAGGTGACTTTCCTATAGAAACCCCCGGCTTGTAGGCAGAGGCGGTATCTCGTGTAGGAATGTTCCGATTTTTACTTGAGGCCCACGACCTGGCCGATGCGATCCAGCGCCTTGGCGAGGTTTTCCTGGCTGGTGGCGAAGGACAGGCGCACATAGCCGGGAGCGCCGAAGGCGGTGCCCGGCACGAGGGCGACGCCCACGTCGTTCAGCAGGCGATCGGAGAATTCCACATCGTCCCTCAGGCCAGCGGCACGGATCGCGGCGGTGACGTCCGGGAATGAGTAGAAGGCACCTTCCGAGGTGAGGCACTCGAAGCCCTTGATGGCATTGAGGCGCTCCACCACGAAGTCATGCCGTTCCTTGAACGACTTGAGCATGGTCTGGATGCAGGTCTGGTCGCCGTTCAGCGCCACGGTGGCCGCCACCTGGGAAATGGAGGTGGGGTTGGAGGTGCTCTGGGATTGCACCTTCTTCATGGCGCCGATGAGTTCCTGCGGGCCGGCCGCGTAGCCGATGCGCCAGCCGGTCATGGAATAGGCCTTGGATACGCCGTTCAGCACGACGGTGCGGTCGTACAGGTCCGGGCACACGTTGAGGATGTTGGAAAAGCCCTCCGTCCCCCAGTAGATGTGCTCGTACATGTCGTCGCTGGCGACGAGCACCTGGGGGTGGCGGCGCAGCACCTCGCCCAGGGCGGCCCAGTCGGCCTTGGTGTAGACGCTGCCGGTGGGGTTGGACGGGCTGTTCAGCACCAGCAAACGGGTGCGCGGGGTGATGGCCGCGTCCAGTTGTGCGGGGGTGATCTTGAAGCCCTGGGCCAGGCCGGTCTCGATGATGACCGGTTTGCCGTCGGCCAGCAGCACCATGTCGGGGTAGGACACCCAATAGGGCGCCGGGATGATCACCTCGTCGCCCCGGTTCAGCAGCGCCTGAGCCAGGTTGTAGAAGCTCTGCTTGCCGCCGCAGGACACCAGCACTTGGTTCGGCATGTACGACAGGTCGTTGTCGCGCTGGAACTTGCCGATGATGGCTTGTTTCAGTTCCGGAGTGCCGTCCACGGCGGTGTACTTGGTGAAGCCCGCCTTGATGGCCTCGATGGCGGCCTGCTTGATGTGTTCGGGTGTGTCGAAATCCGGCTCACCGGCGCCCAGACCGATGATGTCCTTTCCCTGGGCTTTCAGTTCTTTGGCGCGGGCGGTCACCGCCAGGGTGGGAGAGGGCTTGACGGTTTGAACGCGATCAGAAAGTTGGATGTCCAAGCGGTGTGTCCTCGACACGCAGGGTTGCGCAAAAACTCGCGTAATATACTGTGTTCGTCCCCGTTTCTGAATCCCCGATGCAGCGTCAATTCGAAATCCAGTCACGCTTCCAACCGGCCGGCGATCAGCCGGAGGCCATCTGCAAGCTGGTGGAGGGCCTGCGCGCGGGCGAGGCGGGCATGACCTTGCTCGGCGTGACCGGCTCGGGCAAGACCTTCACCATCGCCAACGTGATCCAGCAGATGCAGCGCCCGACGCTCATCATGGCCCACAACAAGACCCTGGCGGCCCAGCTCTACGGCGAGATGAAGGAGTTCTTCCCGCACAACGCGGTGGAGTACTTCGTCTCTTATTACGACTACTACCAGCCGGAGGCCTACGTCCCGACCTCGGACACCTATATCGAGAAGGACGCCTCCATCAACGAGCACATCGAGCAGATGCGCCTGTCGGCCACCAAGGCCCTGCTGGAACGGCCGGACGCCATCATCGTCGCCACGGTCTCGGCTATCTACGGCCTGGGCGATCCCAACCAGTACCTGGGCATGGTGCTGCACCTGGTGCGCGGCGACGTGGTGGACCAGCGCTTCATCCTGCGCCGCCTGGCGGAGCTGCAATACACCCGCAACGACGTGGAACTGCGTCGCGGCACTTTCCGGTTGCGCGGCGAGGTGCTGGACATCTTCCCGGCCGAATCGGACCGGGATGCCGTGCGCGTGGAGTTCTTCGACGACGAGATCGAGCAGCTCAGCTATTTCGACCCGCTCACCGGCGAGGTCCTGCGCAAGGTCCCGCGCCTGACCATCTACCCCAAGACCCACTACGTCACCCCGCGCGAGACCGTGCTCGGGGCCATCGACCAGATCAAGGACGAGCTGCGCGAGCGGCTGGAGTGGTTCTACAAGGAAAACAAGCTGGTGGAGGCCCAGCGCCTGGAACAGCGCTGCAAGTTCGACATCGAGATGTTGGTGGAACTGGGTTATTGCTCGGGCATCGAGAACTACTCGCGCTATCTCTCCGGCCGCGAGGCCGGCCAGCCGCCGCCGACCCTGTTCGATTACCTGCCCGAGGACGCGCTGCTGGTCATTGATGAAAGCCACGTGACCGTGCCGCAGATCGGCGCCATGTTCCGCGGCGACCGCTCGCGCAAGGAAAACCTGGTCAACTACGGCTTCCGCCTGCCCTCGGCACTGGACAACCGTCCGCTGCGCTTCGAGGAATGGGAGCGGCTGTCACCCCAGACTATTTACGTCTCCGCCACGCCGGCCAAGTACGAGCTGGAGCATTCGGGGGAGGTCATCGAGCAGGTGGTGCGCCCCACCGGCCTGGTGGACCCGGAGGTGGAGGTGCGCCCGGCACGCACCCAGGTGGACGACCTGCTGTCGGAGATCCACAAGCGCGCCGCCGTGAACGAGCGCGTGCTGGTGACCACCCTCACCAAGCGCATGGCCGAGGACCTCACCGAATACCTCGACGAACACGGCGTGCGGGTGCGCTATATGCACTCGGACATCGACACCGTGGAGCGCGTGGAGATCATCCGCGACCTGCGCCTGGGCGAATTCGACGTGCTGGTGGGCATCAACCTGCTGCGCGAGGGCCTGGACATGCCCGAGGTGTCGCTGGTGGCGGTGCTGGATGCGGACAAGGAGGGCTTCCTGCGCTCGGAGACCTCGCTCATCCAGACCATCGGCCGCGCCGCGCGCAACCTGCACGGCAAGGCCATCCTGTATGCGGACAACATCACCGGCTCCATGAAGCGCGCCATCGACGAGACCGAGCGGCGCCGCGCCAAGCAGGTGGCCCACAACGAGGCCCACGGGATCACCCCGCGCTCCATCCAGAAGTCCGTCCAGGACATCCTGGAAACCGGTGTGCCCGGCGCCCCCGGCATGCCGCAGCGCTATGCCAAGGTGGCGGACGAAATGGCCCAGTACGCCGGTATGTCGGCAGGGCAGCTACAAAAGAAGATCAAGACCATGGAAGAACAGATGTACCACCACGCCCGCAACCTGGAATTCGAAGAAGCCGCACACCTGCGCGACGAGATCCGCAAGATCCAGGAGCTGAACCTGGGCGTCGGTGAACCCGGAACAGATTGACGACCTCTACATGGCTCCGATTCGTATCCGTCGTTTTCCAGCCAATGACATAGAATTCACCGCACATTGACGAGGCGGCCCTCGCCTTCCTTCAGATACATAAAGGAAAGCACGCATGAAGATCCTGGTTGTCGGCGGTGCCGGCTACATCGGTTCCCACATGGTGAAGTACCTGGCCAAGGCCGGGCATACGCCGGTGGTACTGGATGACCTGTCCGCGGGTTACCGGGACGCGGTAGTTGGCGCGAAGCTGGTGGAGGGCAACATCGGGGACGCGGCCTTACTCGACGACCTGTTCGCCCGCAACGCCTTCGACGCGGTCATGCACTTCGCCTCCTGGATCCAGGTGGGCGAATCGGTGCGTGAGCCGGCCAAGTATTACCGCAACAACGTGGCTAACACCCTCACGCTGCTGGATGCCATGGTGGCGCACCATGTGCCGCACTTTATCTTCTCCTCCACGGCGGCGATCTTTGGTGAACCGGAATACACGCCCATGGACGAGGCGCACCCCAAGCAGCCCATCAATCCCTACGGCCGCACCAAGCTGATGGTGGAACAGATCCTTGTGGATTACGACGCCGCTTATGGCCTCAAATCCACCTGCCTGCGCTATTTCAACGCGGCGGGGGCCGATCCGGAGGGGCAACTCGGCGAACGTCACGACCCAGAGACCCATCTCATCCCGCTGGTGCTCCAGGCCGCCTCGGGTCGGCGCGAGAGCATCGCCGTGTTCGGTGATGACTACGACACCCGCGACGGCACTTGCGTGCGTGATTACATCCACGTGTGGGACCTGGCCGAGGCGCACCAGCTGGCGCTGGAGCGCATGCGCTCGACGGGCCAAAGCGCGGTTTACAACCTGGGCAACGGCGCCGGTTACACCATTCGCGAAGTGATCGATACGGCGCGGCAGGTGACCGGACGGGACATCCGCGTAGTCAACGCCGCCCGGCGCGCGGGTGATCCAGCCGTGCTCGTTGCCGATGCGACGCGTGCCCAATCCGAACTGGGCTGGCAACCGCGTTATGCCGATCTCACCTCCATCGTGACCCACGCCTGGGTCTGGGAGCAGACCATGCGGGAGCGGTGATGCAGACGAGAGAAACCGGCTTTGAAGAAAGTCGGCCCCTGCGGAAGAAGATCCTTTCCCTCCGCCAGCGAATTCTGGTCACCGACGGGGCCGGCTAATGGAAAAAGCCGCCGACGCGAGGCGCGGCGGCGGCAACAGTCATTTAATGGTTAGATTGGCCCGGCTTTTTTCCACCGTCGCCTTGCCGATGCCGTCCACCAGCGCCAGTTCGTCCACGTTCTTGAACGGCCCGTGTACCTTGCGGTACTCGATGATCGCCTGGGCCTTCTTTTCGCCAACACCCTTGATGGCTGCGGCCAGGGCAGGTGCATCGGCGGTGTTGATGTTCACCGGGGCAGCAACGGCCAGAGCCGAGCCGAACAGGAGAACCAGGGAAAGGAGAGTCCTTTTGAAACGCATGTGTTGCCTCCCTATTAGCGTTATTTCCTTGTGCGGTTCCTCGCACGGGCCACACGCTAAGGCCGAGCGACCACGGGAATCAAGTGGTCATCGTGTAGGAAATTTCGGAATTCGCTGTAAGAGGGGAGCAGAAACAAAAAACCCCGCCTGGGCGGGGTTCTTGTTGCCTTCGACTTCAAGGCAGAGTTGGTAGGCGCGATTGGACTCGAACCAACGACCCCCACCATGTCAAGGTGGTGCTCTAACCAACTGAGCTACGCGCCTGAAGAGCGCGCAAAGATACCAAGGCACTCCGGGAAACGCAACGGGGGGCGAGATTTTCTTTCCAGTGGGAACGGTCCTGTCGCCGACGTGCCCAGCTTGGCTCAACTACATCTTTCAGCATGAGTCCGTGCAACCAGATGCTGCCATGAACGGCGTTGGCCGGTTCTTCGGGCTGTACTGGGCGGCCATCGTGGCGCAGCTGTTTGTGCTATCCGGCTGCGCCACTGCGATCGTACCCCCGGCCAAGGGCGCTCATGCTCAACCCGTGTTCGTGCTCGACCACGGCCGGCACACCACGCTGGTGTTGCCGCACCCCGAGGGCTTGGTGCGCTATGCCTACGGCGACTGGCGCTGGTACGCCCTTGAGGACACGGGCGTCTCGCAGGGCATGGCGGCGCTGCTTTGGCCCACGCAGGGCGCCCTCGGCAGGCGGGTTCTGGCGGGTCCGGTGACGGAGGAGGGGGTACGGCGGGGTGTGGGCGTGGTCATCGAGCACCTTTATATGCTTCAGGTCGAGGGGGCGCGGGTCGCTGCGCTCCGGGAGACACTGGAAGACCTGTTCATCGCCAATTTGGCCACCCGCACCTACAATGCCGCTTCGGATCTGGAGTTCGTTCATCACCCAGATGATTACTCCGCTTTCAACAATTCCAACCACATGCTCGCGGACTGGCTGAAGGTGCTGGGCTGCGAGATCCGCGGCACCGCCATGTTCGCGCGCTGGCAACTGGCTGCGCCGCGTTAGCGCGTTCGACGCACGTGTTCGATGTGGCAGAAGGGTTCTCTTGGGAGGGGGATTCGGTTTTTGATCCCCTCATCCCGACCTTCTCCCGGAGGGAGAAGGGGCGAGCACGGGAACGGAGAGCGTGGGAGCGGCCTCAGGCCGCGACGGTTTTCACCCGCCGCAGCGAATCGCGGGCTTAGCCCGCTCCTGCGAAGTGCGCGCTTGCGGCAGACGCGGATTGCCTGCGGGTGCTTTGACAGTGCCCGGAAATGCCCGTAGCATCCGCCGGCTTGATGTGTCACGCCGATTGCGGCGTGCCGCACGGTGGTTTGCGAAGGCGCCGAGCGCCGCCGGCATGGCGGACGAAACCGCCGCGCCCGGTAGCGTTCAAATAGAAACGCGTGGTCTCTCGTATGGATCACGCCTGACAGAACTGGAATTACCCATGCCCATCATCACCCTGCCCGACGGTTCCCAGCGCACCTTCGATCATCCCGTCACCGTTCACGATGTCGCCGCCAATATCGGCGCTGGTCTCGCCAAGGCCGCGCTCGCCGGCAAGGTGGACGGCCGGCTGGTCGACACCTCTTATGTGATCGAGGGCGACAGCTCGCTGGCCATCGTCACCGCCCGGGACGCGGAAGGCCTGGAGGTGATCCGTCACTCCACGGCGCACCTGCTCGCCCAGGCCGTGAAGCGCCTGTTCCCCTCGGCGCAGGTGACCATCGGTCCGGTGATCGAGGACGGCTTCTATTACGACTTCGCCTTCGAGCGCGCCTTCACGCCGGAAGACCTGGAGAAGATCGAGGCGGAGATGGAGAAGCTGGCCGCCGAAGACCTGAAGGTTGAGCGCTCGGTCATGCCCCGCGACGAGGCCGTGAGCTTCTTCCGCACCATGGGCGAGGAGTACAAGGCGCAGATCATCGCCGACATCCCCTCCGACCAGCCCATCTCCCTCTATAAGCAGGGCGATTTCATCGACCTGTGCCGTGGCCCGCACGTGCCGGGCACGGGCAAGCTGCAGGCCTTCAAGCTCATGAAGGTGGCCGGCGCCTACTGGCGTGGCGATTCGCGCAACGAGATGTTGCAGCGTATCTACGGCACCGCCTGGTCCGACAAGAAGGCCCTGAAGGAATACCTGCACCGTCTGGAAGAGGCCGAGCGCCGCGACCACCGCCGCATCGGCCGCGACATGGACCTGTTCTCCATCCAGGAGGACGCCGGCGGCGGCCTGGTGTTCTGGCACCCCAAGGGCGCGCGCATCCGCCGCGCCATCGAGGACTACTGGCGCGATCGGCACGAGAAGGCGGGCTACGAGTTGCTGTTCACGCCGCACATTGCCCTCGAGAACCTGTGGCACACCTCAGGGCACACGGGGTTCTATCGCGACTCCATGTACAAGCCCCTGGAAGAGGACGAGCAGCTCTATCAGCTCAAGCCCATGAACTGCCCGTTCCACATCCTGGTTTATAAGGACCGGCTGCACTCCTACCGCGAGCTGCCGTTCCGCTGGGCGGAGTTGGGCACGGTGTACCGGCACGAGATGTCCGGTGCCCTGCACGGGCTCATGCGCGTGCGCGGCTTCACCCAGGACGACGCCCACATCTTCTGTCGCGAGGAGCAGATCGAGTCCGAGATCATGGCGATCCTGGACCTGACCCTGTCCATGCTGCAGGACTTCGGCTTCCACGAGTACGAGATCAACCTGTCCACGCGCCCCGAGCAATCGGTGGGCTCCGACGAGATCTGGGATAAGGCCACCGCTGCCCTCAAGGCCGCCCTGGAGCACAAGGGCCTGGCCTTCGCAGTGGACGAGGGCGGCGGCGCCTTCTATGGCCCCAAGATCGACATCAAGATCCAGGACGCCATCGGCCGCAAATGGCAGTGCTCCACGGTGCAGCTGGACTTCAACCTGCCCGAGCGCTTCGACCTGGAATATGTGGCGGAGGATGGCCAGAAGCGCCGTCCCATCATGATCCACCGCGCCCTGCTGGGATCCATCGAGCGCTTCTTCGGCGTGCTCATTGAGCACTATGAGGGTAAGTTCCCGGTCTGGCTCGCCCCGGTACAGGTGGCGGTCATGAACATCACCGACCGTCAGGCCGATTATGCCCAGAAATTGGCACAAACCCTTGTGTCACGCGGAATTAGGGCCACAGCCGACTTGAGAAACGAAAAGATCGGCTTTAAAATTCGCGAGCACACGCTTCAGCGGGTCCCCTACCTGTTGGTCGTGGGCGACCGCGAAGTGGAAAATCACACAGTTGCAGTACGCACGCGGGGTGGCAAGGACCTCGGCACCATGGCGCTGGACGCCTTTGTGGACAAGGTCAACGCCGATGTCGCCCTGCGCGGGCGTGCTTTGTTGGAGGACTAGAGCATCGCTGCGGTAAAACAAACCCAAGCTCGGTTGAACGAGCAGATCAATGTGCCCGAAGTGCGGCTCGTTGGTAAGGACGGAGAACAGATCGGCGTCGTTTCAATCGCGCAGGCCCTGCAAATCGCGGCCGATGCGGAACTGGATCTGGTGGAGGTGGCGCCCCAGGCCAAGCCACCCGTTTGCCGAATCATGGACTATGGCAAATACCTCTTCGAGGAAGGCAAGAAGGCCCAGGCCGCCAAGAAGAAGCAGAAGCAGGTCCAGGTCAAAGAATTGAAGTTTCGTCCAGGAACGGACATCGGGGACTATCAGGTAAAACTACGCAACCTGTTGAAGTTCCTCGAGGAAGGGGACAGGGTCAAGGTAACCTTGCGGTTCCGTGGCCGTGAGATGGCACACCAGGAACTCGGGCTTCAGATGCTCAAGCGGCTGGAGGGCGACGTGCAGGAACAGGGCGTCGTCGAACAGCAGCCCAGGCTTGAAGGCCGGCAAATGGTGATGGTCATCGCTCCCAAGAAGAAATAGCGCACTACTGTCACGCGGAGGCCGGGGCCTGTCGGATTCCCGCCCGTGTTCCAGTCGAAAATGTGCGTAATCTATAAATCGCAAATGCGGAGTAGAGAGTAATGCCGAAGATCAAGACCAACCGCGGCGCGGCCAAGCGTTTCAAGGCCACCGCCAGCGGCAAGTTCAAGCGTGGCCAGTCGCACAAGCGCCACATCCTCACCAAGAAGGACAGCAAGCGCAAGCTGCACCTGCGTCCCCACACCACGGTCGCTGAAGTGGATACCCCCGCTGTCGCCCGTATGCTGCCCTACGCCTAAGCGAATTGGAGAGGTAAGAACAGATGCCCCGCGTAAAACGTGGCGTAACCGCCCGCGCCCGCCACAAGAAGATTCTGGTCCTGGCCAAGGGTTACCGTAATCGTCGCAAGAATGTCTTCCGCGTCGCCAAGCAGGCGGTCATCAAGGCCGGCCAGTACGCGTATCGTGACCGTCGTCAACGCAAGCGCCAGTTCCGCGCCCTGTGGATCGCGCGCATCAACGCCGCGGCCCGCCAGTGCGGACTGTCCTACAGCCGCATGATCAACGGCCTGAGGAAGGCCAACGTGGAAGTGGATCGCAAGGTCCTGGCCGACATCGCCGTGTTCGACAAGGTGGGCTTTGCCTCCCTGGCTGAAACGGCCAAGGCCAACCTCAAGTAACAACCGGCTCGGTATCGGCTTTCCGATACGCGTACCGAAAGGTACACAGGCCACATCAAGAAGGGGGAAGGCCGCAATGCCTTCCCCTTTTTCGTTTTCAAGTCGCGCGGGGTAACGTCGTGCAAGATCTCGAACAATTGGTGCAGCTGGGCCGCGAAGCGGTCCAGGCCGCGGCCGATCTCCAGGCGCTCGAACAGGAGCGCGTGCGCTACCTGGGCAAGAAGGGGCTCATCACCGAGCTCATGAAAAGTCTCGGTCAGCTCGCGCCGGAAGAGCGCCGCACCGCAGGCGCCGCCATCAATGTGGCACGCGATGCCCTGCAGAATCTGCTCGAAACGCGCAAGTCCGAGCTGGAACAGGCGGCACTGGACGCCAAGCTCAGAAGCGAGACCATCGACGTCACCCTGCCCGGGCGTGGCCAGACTGCGGGCGGCCTGCATCCCGTGACGCGCACCCTGGAGCGCATCGAGGCCCTGTTCGCGACGCTCGGCTTCGAAGTGGCGGAAGGCCCGGAGATCGAGGACGACTTCCACAACTTCGAGGCGCTCAACATCCCGGCCTCGCATCCCGCGCGCGCCATGCACGACACCTTCTATTTCGACGAGCACACGGTGCTGCGCACCCACACCTCGCCCATGCAGGTGCGCGTCATGGAAAAGCGCGAGCCGCCGCTGCGCATCATCGTGCCGGGCCGGGTGTACCGCTGCGACTCGGACGTGACCCATTCGCCCATGTTCCATCAGGTGGAAGGGCTGTTGGTGGATGAGCAGGTGAGCTTCGCGGACCTGAAGGGCATCCTCGACGATTTCCTGCGCAATTTTTTCGAGCGCGATCTCGCGGTGCGCTTCCGCCCGTCCTATTTCCCGTTCACCGAGCCCTCCGCCGAGGTTGACATCCAGTGCGTCATCTGCGGCGGCAGCGGCTGCCGCGTGTGCAAGAACACTGGCTGGCTCGAAGTGCTGGGCTGCGGCATGGTGCACCCGGCCGTGTTCGGGCACGTGGGCGTGGACAGCGAACGCTACACCGGTTTCGCCTTCGGCATGGGCGTGGAGCGCCTGGCCATGCTGCGCTATGGAGTGAACGACCTGCGCCTGTTCTTCGAAAACGACCTGCGGTTCTTGCAGCAATTTCGATAGGTATTGGCCGAATACGCCGCGGAACACCGGTGCGCCAACGTGGGCCCCGCGGGAACGCCGTAGGTCACGTTGCGAAGCTACGTGACGTCTTCGCGGAATGTCACGTAGCCGCTGCGCGCCAACGTGACCTACGGCCGCAGGACACCCCTGCGCCAACGTGGCCCCGCGGAAACGCCGTAGGTCACGTTGCGTAGCTACGTGACATCTTCGCGCAATGTCACGTAGCCGCTACGCGCCAACGTGACCTACGGCCGCAGGACACCGCCGCGCCAACGTGGAGCCCGGCGGGAACGTCGTAGGTCACGTTGCGAAGCTACGTGACATCTTCGCGCAATGTCACGTAGCCGCTGCGCGCCAACGTGACCTACGGCCGCAGGACACCGCTGCGCGCCAACATGACCTACGGCCGCTGGACCGGGTTGTAGGAGCCCACCCGTGGGCAGATTCAGAAGTAGACGGCGCGGAATCGGGAATCACGGACATAAGCCCGCCGCCGCCAAAACGAGGATAGAGGATGGCGCACTGCGCCCCGCGCGACCACCGGTCGCAACTTGAGGAAGAGTAATGAAATTCAGCGAACAATGGTTGCGGGAGTGGGTGAATCCCGCCATTTCGACCCAGCAGTTGGCCGACCAGCTCACCATGGCGGGCCTCGAAGTGGATGCCGTGGATCCGGTGGCGGGTGCGTTCAGCGGCGTGGTCGTGGGCGAGATCGTCGAAGCCGTCCAGCATCCCGACGCTGACAAGCTGCGCATCTGCAAAGTGGCGGTGGGTGAGGCCGAGCCCCTGCAGATCGTCTGCGGCGCCGCCAACGCCCGCGTGGGCCTGCGTGCCCCTACGGCCGTGGTCGGTGCGGTGCTGCCTGGCGACTTCAAGATCAAGCGCGCCAAGCTGCGCGGCGTGGAGTCCTTCGGCATGCTCTGCTCGGCGAAGGAACTCGGCCTCGCCGAGGCCTCTGAAGGCCTGCTCGAACTGCCGACGGATGCGCCGGTCGGTACGCCGCTGCGCGACTACCTGCAACTGGACGACAACGCCATCGAACTGGGCCTCACGCCCAACCGCGCCGACTGCCTGGGCATCATCGGCCTGGCCCGCGAAGTGGCGGTGCTGAACCGTATGGCCGTCACGGCGCCGTCCATCGATGAGGTCCCCGCGACCATCGACGCGACCTTCCCGATCACGCTCGAATCGCCGGCCGACTGCCCGCGCTACGTGGGCCGCGTGGTGCGTGGCGTGAACGCGCGTGCGGCGACGCCCGAGTGGATGAAGGAACGCCTGCGCCGCAGCGGCGTGCGCAGCCTGGGGCCTGTGGTGGACGTAACCAACTACGTGCTGCTCGAACTGGGCCAGCCCATGCATGCCTTCGATCTCGCCAAGCTGAGCGAAGGCATCCGCGTGCGCCGCGCACTGGCCGGTGAAACCTTGAAGCTGCTGGATGAAAGCGAGGCCAAGCTCGACCCGGACACGCTGGTGATCGCCGATGCGCGCGGCCCCCTGGCGCTGGCCGGCATCATGGGCGGCGATGCCTCGGCGGTTGGCGAAGAAACCACCGACATCTTCTTCGAGAGCGCCTACTTCAACCCGCAGAGCATCGCCGGTCGCGCGCGCCGCTACGGCCTACACACCGATGCCTCGCACCGCTACGAGCGCGGCGTGTCGCCCGCGTTACAGCGCGAGGCATTGGAACGCGCCACGGCACTGCTTGTCGCCATCGCCGGCGGTCAACCCGGCTCGGTCACGGACGTGTGCAAGGCCGAACACCTGCCCGAGCGCGCAGCCATTCGCCTGCGCCGCGCGCGCATCGAGCGCGTGCTCGGTGCGGCCATCGCCGACGCCGAAGTCGAGGACATCCTCACCCGACTCGGACTGGTGCTGGACACCACCGCCGACGGCTGGCGCGCCACGCCCCCCGCCTGGCGTTTCGATCTCGCCATCGAGGAAGACCTGATTGAAGAACTGGCCCGCATCCACGGCTATAACCGCATCGTCACCACCGCGCCCATGGCGCCGCTTGGCATCATCGGTACGCCGGAAGGCCGGGTGGATGACGGTACCCTGCGCCGCGTGATGATCGAGCGCGGCTACCAGGAGGCCATTACCTTCACCTTCGTGGATCCGAAACTCCAGGCCGTGCTCGACCCGGACAACGCGCCCATCGCCCTGGCCAACCCCATTTCCGCGGATCTGGCCGTGATGCGCACCACCCTGTGGGCCAGCCTGATCCCGGCGGTGCTGCACAACGTGCGCCGTCAGCAGACGCGCGTGCGCCTGTTCGAAACCGGCCTGCGCTTCCTGCGCGAAGGCGACGAGACAGCCCAGGAAAAGATGATCGCCGGTGTCGCCCTCGGCAGCCGCCTGGGCGAGCAGTGGGGGGCGCCGAACGCGCCGTTGGACTTCTACGACGTCAAGGGCGACGTGGAGGCGCTGCTGCGCTTCGTACGTCCCAGCGCATCGGTGGGCTTCGAGGCGGCGGTGCACCCGGCGCTCCATCCGGGCCAGTCCGCACGCATCGTCGTGAACGAGCGGCCGGTCGGCTGGCTGGGCGCACTGCACCCCAATGTGGCCAAGGCCCTGGACCTGCCCGGGCGGACCCTGGTGTTTGAACTCGACTTGTCCGTTTTCCGGCAGGGTTCGGTCCCGAAGTTCAGTGAACTTTCCAAATTCCCCGCCATCCGGCGTGATCTGGCTGTGGTCGTGGAGCGCGACCTGCCCGCTGCTCGCCTGGAGGCGGTGGTGCGCGAGGCCGCGCCCGAGACCCTACAGGAATTCCGTATCTTCGACGTGTATACCGGCGAAGGTATTGATTCGCGTAGCAAAAGTGTCGCGTTGGGCTTGACCTTGCAGGCGCATTCACGCACCCTAACGGACGCCGAGGTCGATGCGGCCATGGAAAATGTGGTCGCGGCATTGAAGACGGAGCTCGGTGCAACGTTGAGAGATTGACGAATGGCGCTCACCAAGGCCGAGATGGCCGAAAAGCTGTTTGATGAACTCGGGCTCAATAAACGTGAGGCCAAGGAGCTGGTGGAACTCTTCTTCGAAGAGATCCGTTCGGCCCTGGAACACGGTGAGCAGGTGAAGCTGTCCGGGTTCGGCAATTTCGACGTACGCAAGAAGAGCCAGCGGCCGGGCCGCAATCCCAAGACCGGCGAGGAAATTCCCATCACCGCCCGGCGGGTCGTGACCTTCCGTCCCGGCCAGAAGCTGAAGGCGAGAGTCGAAGCCTATGCTGGAACCGAGCAACAATAACGAACTGCCGGTCATCCCGGGCAAGCGCTACTTCACCATCGGTGAGGTCAGCGAGCTGTGCAGTGTGAAGCCGCACGTGCTGCGCTATTGGGAGCAGGAATTCCCCCAGCTCAAGCCCGTGAAGCGTCGCGGCAATCGCCGCTATTACCAGCGCCACGACGTGCTGGTGATCCGCCAGATCCGCGCGCTGCTTTACGAAGAGGGCTTCACCATCGGCGGCGCCCGTCAGCGCCTCGAAGCGGCCAACACCAGCGAAGCGGCACCGAGCCCGCACGCCGAGATCCTGCGCGAGATCCGCACGGAGCTGGAACAACTCCTGGTGCTGCTGAAGGCGTAAATGCAGTTGTAAACCGCGCGTAGTCGTGTATGATACGCGCCTCACGCAAACGGCAGCTCCTGCCGTTTTCTGCTTCAAAATCGGGGCGTAGCGCAGCCTGGTAGCGCACCTGCATGGGGTGCAGGTGGTCGGAGGTTCAAATCCTCTCGCCCCGACCAAATATCCCACGTCGAAATCAATCGATTGAACCGCGGCCAACCTGAAACAGGTTGGCTTGGTTTTTCCCGTGTTTTGTCCGTCTTGCAGAAATGTCGATCATCCGGCAAATTCTGTGCTGGTGGTCCTTTCGACAACCTCTCTTTGCTGGATTCCTTCAAGTCTCTGTCGATGTACAGGTGGAAAGCCGGGGCGACGCTAAGAGCAGCGAATATGGGCGCGAGTTGATCCGCAAGGATCAGGATTGGCAGCGACTCCGACCACGGCGGCTTCATTAGCCTATTTCGATGACCTGCGTGGGCGTGTGCGGCGGCATAGCCGGAAGTGAAGGCCAACCACCCGTTTAGTGAAAGTTGGCAGGCGGGATGTCGATGAGGATATACCACTTTGCGTACGGTTTAGCGCGCGCGGCAGTGACAACCCATTGTGCTGCATACAAAAAGCTCGTCGGAGTCATCTAAAAACCCACCTCGAAATGCCTGGTGACATTTTGGCACCACCCGCCTATGATTCTGTCCAATGAGCCCGTTGAATGGACCTGTCACGTCCTGTCCTGTTGGGCTAAAGAGGGTGAATCTATGAACACTGACCCGAGCACAAACGGGGAGCGGATCACGGCTCGCGTCCCGTCGAATATCAAGGCTCGTCTGGAGCAGGCGAGCGAGTTGAGTGGAGCCAGCAGCCTGAGCCAATTCATCGTCCGTGCGGCACTCAAAGAGGCCGACGCGATCTTCGAGCGCGAGCAGGTGATTCAGCTCCATGAGAACGCTAGCCAGACGTTCTTCGCCTTGTTGGACAATCCGCCCGCACCTAATGAGCGAATGAAGGCGGCTGTTGCGAAACACAAGAAAGCGGGCCTTCATGAAAGTCGAGCCTCTGAACAAGAACCATGATCGTGCCGCGTTCGACTGTGGCAACGAGGCGCTGAATACCTACCTTCAAAAGACCGCTCGGCAGCATGCCGAGCGGAATCTGTCCCGCACCTTTGTTCTGACGGATGCCGATCCGAGCATCATCATCAGCTATGCGACCTTGATCTCGTGCGAGGTCGAGCCGGCGGAGATCCCGGCGAGTTGGGCAGAGCGCTATCCCCATCGCTTTCCCGCGGCACGGCTCGCCCGGCTTGCGACGGATAGCCGGTTCGTGCGACGAGGCTACGGCACCCATCTGCTGGTCGATATGCTGTGGAGGGTGGCCGAAGCTGGCCGCAATGTCGGTTTCGTGGGGTTGTTTGTTGATGCTAAAACCGATGAACTTGCCGACTGGTATGCAGCGTTCGGTTTCGTACGACTTACCCAGCGTCCCTTAACGTTGTTCATGCCTCTTGAGACTATCGCGGTGGCATGGAAAGCGGAGTAGGAGAACAGGGAAATGCCCTGCAGGCGAGAATAGCCGCGCATCTTTATGCACATGGGAGAGCAAGAGTCCACGTAGGTCATGTTGGCGCGATAGCGGCTACGTGACAGGGCGTGCTTACGGGCGAGCGGCAGGTGAAGGCTCCTGCCGAACTAGCCAAGGCAGTGGCCCATGTCTGAATACACGGAAGTCGAACAGCCCTTCCTGCAACAACTTGCGGTGCAGGATTGGGAGAGCATCGGGGAGCGGAGGCCCGAGCCAAGCGGGTAAGAGCCTGCGCCTCAGCTTCCGCCAGTGGCTGCTGCCGGAAGTCTCCGGATCTGACCGCCCCGCCATGGGCGTGAGCCTGGCTGATCGTGCCGCACCACGAGAACGCCATCGACAAGCAGATCGCCGCCACCGCGCTGATCTACGGCTTTACCCTGGTCACCCGCAACGTGCAGGCCTTCGCCGCTACCGGTGTCACGCTGCTCAACCCTTTCGCGTGAGCCCATGAGCGAATACACGGAAGTCGAACAACCGTTTCTGCAACAGCCTGCCACTCTGGGCTGGGAGACCATCGACCAGGGCGCGGAAATCCCGAGCGACCCCGGCAAGAGCCTGCGCCTTAGCTTCCGCCAGTGGCTGTCGTGAACGTCCATTGTGGAGCGATTACCCGTGCAATAGCGGGGCGTCGGGAGGCGTCACGAACCGCTTCTATATGGTGAAAGATATCGTCACGGCCGGCGTGTATCCGGAGACGCCATACGAACCGGATGATCTGCTCGATGTCACGAATATCGCCAACTCCAGCACGGAGGCGTTGGCAGCGAAACAAGGCTGGCTGTTCAACCGGGAATTTGCGAGCAAGTGGTGAATAAACCGCTCACGTTTGCCGGTGACGTACACTTCGGTACCAACCAGCCGGCGGCGGTCGGTACGGCCTGCGGGCGCAATCTCGGTACGGCACGCGGTTATGCGGTGAACTTCCGCACGGGCAAACGTACTTTCACGGTCTTCGAAGGCGGGGGGTTGCCGCCGTCGCCGGTGGCCGGGGTGGTTGAAGTGGATGGCGTAAAGGTCCCCTTCATCATCGGCGGCGGTGGCGACTCGGATGATGAGGGGGAGGCGTCACAGGCTCACCTTTGCGGGGGAGAAGATCGACGTCAGCCCACCATCTGTGCGAAGGAAACTTTACTGGCACAAAGAGAACGACTGATGTCATGCGGCCGGGGAAACCCGGCCACTTGGTTTCAACCCGGCGCAATAGGTTGGTTGACGCATGCTCGAATACATCTTCTTCCACGAATCCCTGCGCGATCGTTTCGTGCAGTTCCTGCAAAACCATGGCGTTCAAATGGAGTTAACGGAAACCGAGGGCCTGGTGGTTGCCATCCCGGATGATCTGGACGATACCCTGAGCGAGGCCATCGAACAGGAGTACGACCTGTTGCTGCAGGCGCACCCGGACGTAATGGACGGCATCCTGGAGAAGGATGTGGCCGGGGTGCGGGTGGTGCTCGGGAACGGTTGCCCCGCTACCATCCGCTTCGACCCGGACCTGCTGGCCCGCGTGCTCCAGTCCATTTCCATGGAGGAACTGCGGGATTTGGTGCAGACTATCGCTGAGCAGGTGGAACACCCGGACGATCGGCCGTTGTGTCACACCTGACGTAGCCCGGATGAAGCGCAGTGAAATCCGGGGAAGTCGCGCTTGAAAAACCCTGCCTGGCTTCAACCATGGAAGCGACCAAATAATCACCCCCGCAAGAGTAATGCCCTGCAGTTTCCCGTTGGACTGACGGCGTGCGTCTCGCTAACCTTCGGTGACCCGGCGCCGCCGTCGTTTCGGCCTGCCGGTTTGCAAAACCACCGGAGGAAGCATGAATCATAAAAAGATAACCACCGCCCTGTTCACCGCCATGATGTGTTTGGGCGGCGTGACCCAGGCCGAAGAAGTCAGCATCTCTCATAACGGTCTCAAGCTGGTGGGTGAATTGCGTGTTCCCGAGGGGAGTAGCCTGACCAGCGGCCCGCTGGTGCTCATGACCCATGGCACCCTGGCGCACGGCGGCATGGAGATCATGCAGGCCATGCAGCAGGGGTTGGAGGATCAGGGCGTTGCCGGTCTGGCCATCAACCTGAGTCTTGGCCTCGACAGCCGGCGCGGCATGTACGATTGCGCCGTCACCCACACGCACCGTCACACCGATGCCATGGGCGAGATCGGCGCCTGGCTCAAGTGGGCTAAGGGTCGGGGTGCGAAAGACGTGGTGTTGCTCGGCCATTCCCGCGGCGGTAACCAGACCGCCTGGTTTGCCGCCGAGAACGACGACGCGAGCGTGCGCAAGGTTGTGCTGGTGGCTCCCGCCACCTGGTCGCGCGCGAGCCGGGATGCCGCCTATCGCAATGCCTACGGCAAGGACCTGGCCGATGTCTACGGACAGGCGCAGCGTGTGATGTCCACCAACGGTGGCAAGGGTACGCTGAAGGCCGGTTTCATCTATTGCCCGGACGCGGAAGTCACGGCCGCATCGTTCGTCGACTACTACGCGGATGAGCCGCGCATGGATACGCCGAGCCTGTTCAACAAGATCAACGAGCAGGTGCTGGTGATCGCCGGCAGCGAAGACACCGTGGTGGAAGATCTGATCGAAAAGACCACGCCCGCGGCTGAGGACGGCAAGGTGCAGTTGGTGGTCATCGATGGTGCCGACCACTTCTTCCTCGACCTGTATGCGGAAGAAGCGGTGGATGCGATTGTGGCTTTCCTGAACGACTGATCGCACCTTCTGTAGGAGCCCACCCCGTGGGCGAATCCCGACCGCGTATTCGCCCACCGAGCGGGCTCCTGCGCTCGCTCAATCCTCCTGAAGTTGTCACCCTGCCATGTGCTTGGCCGTGCCCGAGCGGCATGTAAGAACCGCACCATCGCCCAGAGGACCTGACATGGAATTCCCCGCTTTTTCCCTTGCCGCGACGCCGCGCCTTGCCTTCGGTGAAGGGTGCATCGAGGAGTTGCCGGCGTTCATCGCCGAGTATGGGCAGAAGGTGCTGCTGGTGACCGGTGCGCAGGCCTTTCGCGCCACGGTGCACTGGCCGCGGCTACTGGACGCGTTGCAGGCGCGCAGCATCCGCTGGGAGGAATTGGCGGTCACGGAAGAGCCTTCGCCGGCGGTGGTCGATGCGGCCGTACGGCGCTTTCATGGCCAACAGATCCAGGTGGTGGCGGGCATCGGCGGCGGCAGTGTCATCGACACGGCCAAGGCCATCGCGGGCCTGCTGCAAAGCGGCGATTCGGTGCTCGACTATCTCGAAGACGTGGGCCGCGGACGGCCCTACGCCGGACCGTCCACGCCGTTCATTGCCGTGCCCACCACGGCCGGGACCGGCAGCGAGGCCACCAGGAACGCCGTGCTGTCCACGCGCGGTGCGGGCGGTTACAAGAAGTCCTTCCGCCACGAGCAACTGGTGGCGCGCATCGCGCTGGTCGATCCGGGGCTGCTGGCCAGTTGTCCGCCCGCGCAGATGGCCGCACAGGGCATGGATGCGTTCACGCAGTTGCTGGAGTCTTATCTCTCCGTACGCGCCAATCCGTTCACCGACGCCCTGGCCTTGAGCGGCCTGCGCGCGGTGAAACAGGGTTTTCTCGATGCCTGGCGCGGTGGTGATTCCGTCGCGGCGCGGGATGGGCGTGCGGCCATGGCCTATGCGGCCTACTTCTCGGGCGTGACGCTGGCACACGCGGGGCTCGGGTCGGTGCACGGGCTCGCCCAGCCCCTGGGCGCATTCTTCCCCGTGCCGCACGGCGTGGCCTGTGGCACCACGGTCGCCGCCGCAACGGCGGTGAACATCGCGGCGCTGCGCGCGCGGGACCCGCACGGACCGGGCCTCAGCCGCTACGCCGAGGTCGGCCGTCTGCTGAGCGACCAGCCGTGCGATGGCGACGCGGTGGCCTGCGATGCCTTGCTCAATGTGCTGGAAGGCTGGACGCGCACCCTGGCCCTGCCGCGACTCAGCGCCTATGGCATCACGGAAGCCGACCTGCCGCGCATCGTGCAGGCCTCGCGCAACAACAGCATGAAGACCAATCCCGTGGCGCTGACCGACGAGGAGATTGCCGCCATAGTGCGCGTGCGGCTTTGAGGGTTGTTTTTTCAGACCCGGATGTCGCTGGGTTGACCCTTCTTACCCCCTCTCCCGGAGGGTCCCGAAGGGAGAGGAACAACTCTGTCTCAATCCGCGCGATAGTAGAAGTGCGTCCAAGGTCCGCCGCCGAGTGCCTCCAGCGCGCCCAGGAGTTTTTCACCCGGCACGGCCTCGCCCTCGAAGATCCCCCAGACCCGCACCGGGCTGCGGCCGAAGCCGGCGCTCTGGCGCCAGCCCAGCGCAGGCAGGGTCTGTACGCGTCCGCAGGTGGGGCAGGTGCAGGCGTCATCGCCCGTCTGCTGCCAGGTCGCCACCCGTCCATGCCAGTCCTCAAAGCGATGGCTGCACTTGCCGCAGCGCGGCGGCTTCACATTGGTGCCCGCGAAGAAATGCGGCGTTTGCGACGGAGCAGGGACCTCGATGCGGCAGAAATCCGCCGTGACGCCGGGCTCGCCCAGGGACACCACCGGTGAACAGCCGAGAAAGGTGAGCAGGAACAGGAAGTCCTCGCCCGGCCGATAGAAATTCATCTCGGGCATGGGGTCGCCCAGGAAATCGATGTCGGCCAGGCAACGCACCAGGGGCGTGTGGTTGGGCGCCGCGTTCGGGTCGCGCGGCAACAGGACGAGTTGATGGTTGCTCATGGCTTGTGATCTCTGCGGAATCGGCAGTATACCCCGGACTGGTCCATGCTTAGCCGGCAACGGCCGCAGCGCCATTGTAAAGGGCCGCCGCAGCCATGGAACGACTACGCATCAACGGCACCACCATTCCGCCGGGCACCCGCGCCACCCTTGAACTGCCGGTGGCCCGTCTGTACACCCACGCCGACCTGGTGCTCCCGGTGAAGGTGATCAACGGGGCGAAGCCGGGCCCGGTGCTGTTCGTGACCGCGGCCATTCACGGCGACGAGATCAACGGCGTGGAGATCATCCGTCGTCTGCTCGGGCAGTTGCGCGCGGAAGAACTGCGCGGTGCGCTCATCGCTGTGCCGGTGGTCAACGTGCATGGCTTCCTGCAACGCTCCCGCTACCTCCCCGATCGGCGCGACCTGAACCGGAGCTTCCCGGGCTCGGGGCGCGGCTCGCTGGCCGCCCGTGTGGCCCATCGCGTGATGCAGTCCATCGTCGCCCGGGCAACGCACGGCATCGACTTGCACACGGCCGCCACCCATCGCGTCAACCTGCCGCAGATCCGCGCCGACCTTGCCCACGCGCCAACCCGTCGTCTCGCCGAGGGCTTCGGTGCACCGTTGGTGCTCAACACAGATGTACCCGATGGTTCGCTGCGCCAGGCCGCCATGGACAAGGGCCTGCCGGTGCTGCTCTTCGAAGGCGGTGAAGGCATGCGCCTGGACGAAGGCGCCATCGCGATGGGCCTGCGCGGCATCTTGCGGGTGATGGTCCTGCTCGACATGTTGTCCGGCGCAGTGCCCACAGGCGCGCCGGTGATCGCCATGGCCAGCAGCTGGGTGCGCGCGCAGGGCAGCGGGATGTTTCTGCCTGCGGTGCAGGTGGGTGCTGTGGTGGAAAAGGGCGCGCCGCTCGGGGTGATTGCCCACCCGTTCGACGACCTCGAAGTGCAGCTCCAAACGCCCTTCGATGCGGTGGTCATCGGACTTTCACGCATGCCGCTGGTGCACGAGGGCGAGGCGCTCATTCACCTGGCGCGGGTGGACGATGCGGCCACCGCGGCTGCGCGGATGGCGCAGTTTTTAGCTCCGTGTAAGGACAAGAATTCAACACAGAGGCGCAGAGACACAGAGAACGCCGAGGAGAAATGATTTCCTTAACTGGAATAATGCCCGACGAAGGTAACCCACATTTCATCCCTCTGTGTTCTCTGTGCCTCTGCGCCTCTGCGTTGGGTTTTTTCTTCAGCCGCGAGGACCCTCCTCCATCCATTCCACCCGTGCGCGCACCGGCACGTGGTCGGAGGCCTGGCATGTGAGGCGGGTCTTGATGGCTTCGATGGCGCGCAGCGCGCGCAGCGGGTGGACCCACACGCGATCCAGCGACAGCACGGGGAAGATCGCGGGAAAGGTGGCGGGCGCCGGCGGCCGTCCGAAGAAGCGGTGCATCCAGCGCAGCGGCCTTCCCCAGGGCAACCACTCATTGAAATCCCCGAGCAGCGCCGCCGGACTTCCCCCGCCGTGGAACAGGGTGAGCAGGCGGCGGATCTGATTGCGTCGCTCGAAGGGCGCCAGGCCGAGGTGGGTGGCCACCACCTGAAAGCGCATCCCCTTGCAGGCGAGGTCCACGTCCAGCGCGCCGCGTGGTTCGCGGCCGGTCTGCGCCAGATTGAAGCGACGCACGGCCAGGATCTCGGCGCGTGTGAGCAAGGCGTTGCCGTAGTGGCCGGTCTCGGCGTAGAGGGTCGGCCCGGCGATGGGCGTGGTACCGGTCTCGTGGGCGATGAGATCGAGCAGATCGGCGCCGGGGCCGCCGCGGGGAAAGCCCACTTCCTGCAAGGCGATCACGTCCGCGTCGAGTCCGCGAATGACCTCGATGACGCGCTCGATGTCGTAACGTCCATCCATGCCGATGCAGCGATGGATGTTGTAACTGGCGAGCACGATGTTCATTGCGATGTGTCCGCGTCCTGCTCATGGGTACGCCGACGCAGCAGGCGGCGCAGCGCATACGCCGCCAGGGCGATGACCAGGGCCACACCTACCAGCGCGAACAGGTTCAGCGGTGCCGGATCTTCCAGGCTGGCGGTGATGCGGTCCACGAACACCGAAATGGCGGCCATACCCGGCGCCATGCCGATGAGGGTGCCGAGGGCGAAATCGCGGAAGCGAATGTGGGATGCGCCGGCGACCATGTTGACGATGGAAAACGGCGCGATGGGCAAAAAGCGCACCACGGCCACCGCCAGCACACCCCGTTCGGCGAGGCGCTGGCTCAGGCGGTTGATGCGCTGACCGGCGAAGCGGCGCACCAGGTCGCCGCCCAGCCATTCGCCCAGCCCGTAGGTGGCGAACGCGCTCAGCATGCTGCCGGTCAGCGCGTACACATAACCTTCCAGGGGGCCGAAGGCGATGATGGCGATCACCACCAGCACGGTGACCGGCGCGGAGACCAGCCCGCCGAGCACGAAGCCGGCGATGGTGAGCAGCGGCGCAGCGGGCAAGTCACGCAGGGCGTGAATGGAAGCGAGCAGCGTCCGCACGTCCAGATACTCGCGCAGCGGCGTGAAGCGCCAGGCCAGCGCGAACAGCAGGAGCAATGTCAGCAGAATGATGTTGCGTGTGAGGTGGCGCCGCGCCGGCACGCGCTCCTCCTCGTCGATGAAGTGCCGGACCAGCGCCTCGGCCTGCATGGGCTGTTCGGGGTCCACCAGGGGGACGTCGTGGGCCCAGCGCGCATCCGGTGCGAGCGCGGTGTCGAGGGGCATGAGCGTGCGGCCGGGGCGGCGCAGACCGTCGATGGCGCGCAGCAGCGAGCCCTCGCGCACCAGCGCATCGGCGATGATCTCGGGCGAGGTCTCCAGGTGTTCCGCCAGCAGGCGGTTGCGGAAATTGGCGATCTGCGCGCTGGCGAGGGGATCGCCACGGGCTTCCAAGGCCAGGTCGCACTCCGAATCGAGGCCCATGGAACGGTTGCTGAGGTTGGCCGAACCGATGCGCAGCAGATCATCGTCGATGACCATGACTTTGTCGTGGACGTTGATGTAGTGCGGGTCCACCTCGGGATGGTCCGGGTAGTACACGGCGAGGCGGTGATGACGATCCGCCGCGCGCAGCTCGTCGAGCACACGCTTGCGCAGCACGTCCATGGTGTGCTGTTCGAGCCAGCCGTCGGAACGCTTGGGCAGCACCAGCACGACCTCGGGGCCGTGGTCGTCCGCCAGGCGTTCCGCCAGGAGGTCGCGGATGTGCGTGGACGTGAAGTATTGGTTCTCCACGTAGATGAAGCGCCGTGCCGCGCGGATGCTGTCCGCGTAAAGGCGCTCCACTTCACGCACCTCGTCCCAGCCGTTGTAGCGGGGCAGGGTGCGCGCGATGCCCAGGTCCACGCCGCTGAGGTCCGCGGTCACGCCCGCAGGCCACACCGCTTCGCGGCGCCGTGGCGGTGCGAGGCGTTGCCCGGTCGCCCGCCACCAGCGTTCGCGGGCCAGTTCGCCGAGTGCCGCCGCTGCCGCACCGCTCACCAGCACCTGGACGTCGTGATAGGGCGGATAGAGATGACCTTCCGGGCCGCGCCGGCGCGGATCGCGCGGGCGGTGTTCCGGCGTATCCCAGCGCCACTTGGACAAGTCCATGCCGCCGAGGAACGCCGCACGGTCGTCGATGACCACGATCTTCTGGTGCTGCGAACCGCCCGCCGGATGGCGACCGTCCATGTGGAAATGCAGACGTGGATGGCCCTGCCAGGCCAGGCGGTAGACCGGCATCCATTCGCGGTCGAGCGCGTAGATCATGGCGAAGTCCCACACCAGCACGTGGATGTGCAGGTCGTGGTGACGTCGCACCAGCGCGTTGAGGAAGTCACCCAGGGGTTTTGGATAACCGTCCTGTTCGCCCGGCGGCGTGAGTCGTAGCCGCGAATCGATGTCCCAGCCCAGGATGTACACGGCATGGCGAGCCTGCAACAGGGCATTGCGCACGCTGCGGAAGTACGCATCGCCGTCCACCAGGAACGCCAGCCGGTCGGCGCGTTCGACGCGCCAGCAGTTGCGGCCGGGATCCAGTACGGGATTTGGGGGCATCGTGCCTGGGTGCACAGTCCGATGGCGTCGGTGACGGCCTTGGCTACCTTGATAATCTAGAGCCTAAACTCTCTCGCCTGCATCACGAACTTCCTGCCGCGCCGGGGACCTGGAATGGAACTGTTCGTCTATGCGGTGCTGGTCGTGCTGATGCTCGCCGCCATGCTGTGGCTGTCGTGGCTGCTCGGCGAACGCCAGCGCGGGCCGCAGACCGACCAGCCGTTCGAATCGGGCATCGCAGTGGTTACCGATGCGCGCCTGCGCATGTCCGTGCGGTTTTACCTGATCGCCGTGTTCTTCGTGATTTTCGAATTGGAGACCGCCTTCGTGCTGGCCTGGGCGGTAGCGGCACGCGAGGTGGGCAGGCTCGGTTTCTACGAGGTGGCGCTCTTTCTGATTTTATTGCTCGGCGGGCTCGTCTACCTGTGGCGCGTGGGGGCGCTGGACTGGGTCAGTCTGCGAAAAAGGAGCGATTGATGCACTGGACGCTCACGCCCGTAACCATCGCCGCCGGACTCGACCAAGGCGTCGGTCGCAGTGTGCTGCTGGCGGGTCTCGCGGATCTGGTGGCCTGGGGCCGCAAGAATTCCATGTGGCCGTTCAACTTCGGCCTGTCCTGCTGTTACGTGGAAATGGCCACCAGCTTCACCAGCCGCTTCGACATCGCGCGCTTCGGTTCCGAGGTGTTGCGCGCCAGCCCCCGCGAGGCGGACGTGATGGTCATCGCCGGCACGGTGTTCAACAAGATGGCCCCGGTGATCCGCCGGCTGTACGAACAGATGCTGGAGCCGCGCTGGGTCATCTCCATGGGCTCGTGCGCCAACTCCGGCGGCATGTACGACGTGTACAGCGTGGTGCAGGGCGTCGACACCTTTCTGCCCGTGGATGTGTACGTGGAAGGCTGCCCGCCGCGTCCGGAGGCGTTGCTGGAAGGCCTGCTGCTGTTGCAGGAGGCGGTGGGCAGCGAGCGCCGGCCGTTGTCGTGGCACGTGGGGCCGCGCGGGGCCGAGCCCGCGCCGCGGCCAAGCCGACGCGACCTGCTGAGCCCGGCGCGCCTGCGCGCCACCGATCTGCCGGGGCCGGATGAAGTCTGAACGCGGGGAGTGAAGGTCGCCGAGATTATCGTTGGAAAACCCGTGATGAAGCGTTCTTGAACCCAGTAATCAAGCTGTTCCTTGGTCACATTTTCACGAGGAAGATGGTGCGCATAGACGTTGAACTCAATAGCAAGTCCCCTCTCCCTCCGGGCTCCCGGAGGGAGAGGGAGTGTGCGCGCAAGATGTGACCAAGGGACAGCCCTTTGGGAGGCGAGGTCTTCGTCATGGATGCGATGAATCTCGAGGCAGCGATGGCCGAGTTCGCCGGTGCCCCGGCTTCGGCACAGGCGACGGCCGATGACATTCCCACCTTCTGGTTGACCCGGGAACAACTGCGCGCGGTGCTCGCCGGCCTCAAGCTAGGCTTCCCCATGCTTTATGACCTCACGGTGATCGATGAACGCCGCCGCGATCATCGTGCGGGACAACCGGACAGCGATTTCACCCTGGTCTATCACCTGCTGTCGCTGACACATGCGGCCGGCGTGCGCCTGAAGCTGCCGCTGTTTAATACGGCTTTGCGCGCGCCCAGCGTCGTCGACCTGTGGCCGGCCGCGAACTGGTACGAACGCGAGGCCTTCGACATGTTCGGCGTGAGCTTCGACGGTCACCCGCACCTGCGACGCCTGCTGTTGCCGCCCTGGTGGGAGGGTCATCCGCTGCGCAAGGAATACCCGTGCCGTGCCACGGAGCGCGGCGTATTCACCCTGTCCGACGCAGAACAGGCGCGCGAGCAGGAGATGTTGCGCTTTCGCCCCGAGGAGTGGGGCATGGCGCGCCAGTATGCGGGCGGCGATTTCATGTTTCTCAATCTCGGTCCCAACCACCCCAGCGTGCACGGGGTGTTTCGCATCGTGCTGCAACTGGACGGCGAGGAAATCGTCGATGCCGTGCCGGACATCGGCTATCACCACCGCGCCGCCGAGAAGATGGGTGAGCGCCAGAGTTGGCACACCTTCATCCCTTACACGGACCGCGTCGATTATCTCGGCGGCGTGATGAACAACCTGCCCTACCTGCTTGCGGTGGAGCGCCTGGCGGGCATTCAGGTGCCGCCGCGTGCCCAGGTGATCCGCGTCATGCTGGCGGAGCTGTTCCGCATCGCCAGTCACCTGGTGTTCTACGGCACCTTCGCCCAGGACATCGGCCAGCTCTCGCCGGTGTTCTACATGTTCACCGATCGCGAACGTCTGTTTGGCATCATCGAGGCGGTGTGCGGCGGGCGCATGCATCCCAACTGGTTTCGCATCGGCGGCGTGGCCCAGGACCTGCCGCGCGGCTGGGACAGGCTGGTGCGCGAGTTCGTGGACTACCTGCCGGCGCGCATGGACGAGTACGACCGCCTGGTGCTCGACAACGCCATCGTCAAGGCGCGCACCGTGGGGGTGGGCGCCTATGACACCGCGGCGGCGGTGGAGTGGGGTGTCACCGGTCCGGGCCTGCGCGCCACCGGGCTCGCCTTCGACCTGCGCAAGCGCCAACCCTATGCGGGCTACGATCAGTTCGACTTCGAGGTGCCGGTAGCCGCCAACGGCGACGCCTACGACCGCTGCGTGGTGCGCGCGCAGGAGATCCGCCAGAGTCTGCGCATCGTGCGCCAGTGCCTGGAAAACATGCCGGAGGGTCCGTACAAGGCCGAGCACCCGCTGGCCACGCCGCCCATGAAGGAGCGCACCATGGTGGACATCGAGACCCTCATCCATCACTTCCTCGGTGTGAGCTGGGGGCCGGTGATCCCGCCGGGCGAGGCGGAGGTCCCGGTGGAGGCGACCAAGGGCATCAACAGCTACTACCTGGTGAGCGACGGCGGCACCGGCCCCTATCGCGCGCGCATCCGCACCCCGTCGTTTCCGCATTTGCAGATGATCCCCCGGCTGTGTCGCGGGCTCACGGTGGCCGATCTGGTGGCCATACTCGGCAGCATCGACTTCGTCATGGCCGACGTGGACCGCTGACATGCTGAGCGATCGGGAACGTGAGGAGATCACCGAGGAACTGAAACGTCACGCCGCGCCGCGCGGCGCCTGCGTGGACGCGCTGCGCATCGTGCAGAACCACCGCGGCTTCGTGCCCGACGAGGCGTTGCACGCGCTGGCCGAGCTGCTCGGCATGAGCGCTGCGGAACTGGACGGCGTGGCCACCTTTTACAACCAGATCTTCCGCCGTCCCGTGGGGCGGCACGTGTTGCACCTGTGCGATGGCGTGATGTGTTGGATGCAGGGCGCGCCGGCCGTTTATGCGCACCTGCGCGAACATCACGGCAGCGCCGCGGGCGAAACCACGCCGGACGGTAGGCTCACGCTGTTGCCGGCGCCCTGTCTCGGGCAATGCCATTGCGCGCCCGCCCTGCTGCTGGACGGCGAACCGCACGGCGACATCACGCCGCAGCGCCTCGATACCTTGCTCGCACATTGCCATGGGCGCGGATGACCGCCCGCTGACCGGCCGCTTCCGCGCCGACGGCGCGCCGCTCAGTTTGGCCGAATACGAGCGCGCGGGCGGTTACGCCGGGCTGCGCAAGGCGCTCACGACCATGACGCCGGAGGCCGTGGTGGCGGAAGTGGATCGCGCCAACCTGCGCGGGCGCGGCGGCGCGGGTTTTCCCGCCGGTCGCAAGTGGAAATCGATCCCCGCGAACGCCGCTGCCACGCGTTACGTGATCGCCAACGCCGACGAGATGGAACCCGGCGCCTTCAAGGATCGCGTATTGATGGAAGGCGATCCCCATCAGCTTATCGAGGGCATGGCCATTGCGGCCTATGCGGTGCAGGCGCAGACCGGTTACATCTTCCTGCGCTACGAGTACCGCCAGGCCGCGCGCGCCCTCGCCACCGCGCTCGCCGAGGCGCAACGCGCGGGCTACCTCGGCGACCACGTGCTCGGCTCCAGCTGGTCGTTCGCGCTGCATCTGCACGTGAGCGCGGGCCGGTACATCTGCGGCGAGTCCAGTGCGCTGCTCAACGCCATGGAGGGGCGCCGCCCGGTGCCGCGGGCCACACTGCCGCGCGCCACCACCGCGGGCCTGTGGGGCGCGCCCACGGTGGTCAACAACGTGGAGACCCTCTGCAACGTGCCGCACATCATCACGCGCGGCGCGGACTGGTTCAGCGCGCTGGGCATTGGCCCACCGTCGCGGCGCGGTGCGGTGGACGGTGGCACCAAGCTCTACACCCTCAGCGGCCGGGTGAACCGGCCCGGCTGGTGCGAACGGCCCATGGGCACGCCGCTGCGCGTGCTCATCGAAGAACAGGGCGCCGGCATGCGCAACGGCTTCGCGCTGCGCGCAGTGCAACCGGGCGGCGCGTCCACCGGTTTTCTCGGACCGGCGCACTTGGACGTGCCCATGGACTTCGATTCCCCCGAGCAGTACCGCTCGCGCCTCGGCACCGGCACCGTGATGGTGTACGACGATCGCACCTGTCCCATCGGTGTGCTGCACAACCTGCAGCATTTCTTTGCGCAGGAATCCTGCGGCTGGTGCACGCCTTGTCGCGACGGCCTGCCCTGGGTCGAACAGTTGTTGCTCGACCTGGAAGCGGGGCGGGGGCGGCCGGAAGACCTGGAAATCCTCGCCCAGCACGTCGACGCCCTCGGCCCCGGTCAGACCTTCTGTGCCCTCGCCCCCGGCGCCATGGCGCCCCTGGAAACCGGCCTCACGCTGTTCCGTGACGAATTCGAACGTCATGTGCGGGAGGGGCGGTGTTCCTATCTGGCGGGAAAAGCATGAACACGGGGGCGGAGGATTTTTGCAGGAGCGGGCTCAGCCAGCGATTCCCCTGGTGCAGTCGGAAGACCATCGTGGCCTTAGACCGTTCGTACGGGTGATAACAAACGTCGTAGGTCACGTAGGCGCTACGCGCCAACATGACCTACGAATTTCGAAGAATGAATCCGGCGTAGGGGGACGGAATCCCCCGCCAAAATAATCTTCGCGCGTAGCGCCACGTTGAAGATGTCACGTAGCCGCTGCACGCCAACGTGACCTTCTATGAGCCCCGCCGTGTCAACACCTCCACAATTCTTTCTTTAGCATTGGCTCTCGGTCGTTCCGGTATCGGACAAGGCAAAGAGCCCGTCAC
>Ga0265293_10001216_pt1 | contig 57213 bp, 50 predicted proteins | sample Munlanlewell138R_FD_192505 | JGI IMG/M metagenome (GOLD analysis project Ga0265293, IMG submission 192505) | Leachate microbial communities from a municipal landfill in Southern Ontario, Canada - Leachate well 138R | ecosystem: Engineered > Solid waste > Landfill > Unclassified | place: Canada... | reverse complement strand
AGCTTACATAGGTCAGCCTGACCATGCTGTTTGTTTTTAAGGTTAAATAAAAAAAAAGAAAACAGACTTTTTCAACAGCCTCGAACACTTTAACTCTTAGATAAATTTGCTAGTTAGCGACTACTTTGTAGTCTAGTAAGCGGTTGAAAAAGCCAACCTAGTTAGCACAGCTAAAGCTGTTAGTGCGTTAAAAACAAAAACAGATCCCGGCTCAGAATCGTACTGGGATGACAGAGCTAATGAAGCATTTAAAAATTAAAAATTAATAATTAATAATTAAAAATTGATAATATAAAGTAAGGAGAAATCTTTTGAATAATGAAATCAAAAGAAGATCCCGGCTCAGAATAGTACCGGGATGACAGAGTTAATGAAGCAATTAATAATTAATAATTAATAATTAATAATTAAAAATTGATAATATAAAGTAAGGAGAAATCTTTTGAATAATGAAATCAAAGAAAATTAATTAAGAGGAACTATGGAGACTGTTACGAAGTATGCAATATACGGATGTATTGCAAAGGCGAACATCGTAAGAGGGAATTTTACATGGAAGTTAAATTTCATGTGGTCCGATAAATTAATATTTCTTTGATGAAATAATAGATAATTATAAAGCTAAAGAAGATCCCGGCTCAGAATAATACCGGGATGACAGAGTTAATGAAGCAATTAATAATTAATAATTAATAATTAATAATTAATAATTAATAATTAAAAATTGATAATATAAAGTAAGAAGAAATCTTTTGAATAATGAAATCAAAAGAAGATCCCGGCTCAGAATAATACCGGGATGACAGAGTTTAATAAATGTGACTGCAATTAATTCTACGAAAAAATTGCTTGTAACAAGAGTCTACGACTCTCCGGTGACACAATAACTTTGTTTTTTGTCAAGCTTCACCTGTCACAGCTTCACTGATTTTACTTTAGCCCTCAACCCTCAACTTTCAACCCTTAAACTGCTTTTTATATATTATACTAAGAGTTTTTCGCTTTAATTCCGAAATATATGTTATGAATAATATTTTAAATTTTTCAGCAGAAAAACGAAAATTTATAATCTCTAATTTCTTTGTTAAATGTTCTTATAAAATAGTTTTAATATCATTATGTGTGTTTGCTTTATTTATTTTTTCAGTGTTTAAAATAAATTTTGATGAAAAATCCCGATACAGAAATATTCTTAAGGAAAAACAAATAGATATTGTACAAATTCGAGAAAAAGTTGAAATTCTTGAAAAAAGAATAGAAGAACTCAACACTCTTGAAGGAATTGAAAAAGAAGCAAGACAAATTCTAGGAATGGTAAAAAAAGGCGAAAAGATATTAAGACCATTTTCACGAAAAAAATCTATATGACCACTGGTAAAAAAGCAGACTTCTTATTTATATATCAAATGTTAAATTCATAAAATCTAATTTCTTAACTTGACTATGACTTATTAGACTTGTACTATTTACAAAGATAAATGTATTAAATAAAATAAAATAATTTTTTCGGGAGGATAGAAAATGACTTCTGGAATTGAGAAGTTGCGAGAGTTAAAAGATAAAATCAAACTTGGTGGTGGTGTTGATAGAATAGAAAAACAGCATTCACAAGGAAAACTTACTGCAAGAGAAAGAGTAGATCTTCTTTTAGATGCAGGATCTTTTGTTGAAATAGATGCTTTTGTTAAACACAGATGTACTCATTTTGGTTTGGAAAAGAAAAAACCTTATGGAGATGGTGTTGTAACAGGATATGGAACTGTGAATGGCAGGCTAATTTATATATTTGCACAGGATTTTACTGTAATTGGCGGAGCAGTTGGTGAAATGCATGCAAAGAAAATCTGTAAAGTTATGGATATGGCTGCAAGAAACGGAGCTCCTGTAATTGGATTAAATGATTCAGGCGGAGCAAAGATTCAGGAAGGAGTTATGTCTTTATGCGGTTATGGAGAAATTTTCTTTAGAAATTCCAGATATTCTGGTGTAGTTCCTCAAATAGCAGCAATAATGGGACCATGTGCTGGAGGTGCTGTTTATTCACCAGGCATAATGGATTATATTTTTATGGTTGAAAACACTTCAAATATGTTTATAACTGGTCCAGATGTAATTAAGACTGTTACAAACGAAGAAATAAGCAAAGAAGAACTTGGTGGAGCTTCAGCACATATGGAAGTTTCAGGAGTTGCTCATTTTACTTATCCAACTGACGAGGAATGTATTGAAGGTATTAGAAAATTATTATCATATCTTCCATCAAATAATATGGAAAATCCTCCTTATGTTGAAAGTGGAGATAATCCTCATAGAATGGAAGAAGAACTTAATACAATAGTGCCTGATAATCCAAATAAACCTTATAATATGAGAAATTTAATATCTCTTATATTAGATAATCAAGATTTTTTTGAAGTACAACCTAAATATGCTGAAAATGTAATTATTGGTTTTGGCAGACTTGGTGGAAGAAGTATTGGAATTATAGCAAATAATCCGCAATCTCTTGCAGGAACTCTTGATGTTGTTGCTTCTATGAAAGCTGCTAGATTTATAAGATTTTGTGATAGTTTTAATATACCTGTCCTTACCATGGTTGATACTCCTGGATTTTTGCCTGGAAAAGATCAAGAACATTCCGGTATTATAAAACACGGTGCAAAAATGCTTTATGCTTATAGTGAAGCAAGTGTTCCAAAACTAACTGTTGTTACAAGAAAAGCTTATGGTGGAGCATATATTGTTATGTGTTCTAAACATCTTGGAGCTGATTTTAATTTTGCATGGCCATCAGCAGAGATTGCTGTTATGGGTCCACAAGGTGCGATAAATATAATACATAGAAAAGAAGTTATGAATGCAGAAGATCCTGAAATGAAAAAAATTGAATTAATTGATGATTATAAGGAAAAATTTGCAAATCCTTATTTTGCAGCAGAACTTGGATATATTGATGATATTATTATTCCAAGCGAGACTAGACCAAGACTTATAGCTGCTCTTGATTCACTAGTAAATAAAAGAGAAGAACTTCCTGCTAAAAAGCATGGTAATATTCCACTCTAAGGAGAAGGTAATTTATGTTTAAAAAAATGCTCATAGCAAATAGGGGTAATATAGCTGTTAATATTATTCGAGCTTGTAAAGAGCTTGGAATAGAAACAATTGCTATTTATTCTGATGTAGATAAAGAGTCAATGCATGTAAGATATGCTGATAAAGCTTATTATATTGGTGAGGCAAAATACAAAGATGATTATAGAAATTTTTCTAAAGTAATAGAAATTGCATTAAAAGAAAAAGTTGATGTAATTCATCCAGGATTTGGTTTTTTAGCACAGAATATTGAGTTTTTAAAAGAATGTAAAAAACTTAATATTAAAGTTATTAGTGATGAATGGGAAAAAGTTGAAAAGTTTTCAGATAAAATTTGGATGAAAGAACAGGCTGAAAAACTAGGAATTCCTATTGTAAATGGTTTTGAGATAAAAAAAGAAAAAGATTTAGAAAAATTAAGAAAACCTCTTGTTATAAAACCTGTTAATGGCTGGGCTGGAAGAGGTATTCAATATGTTGATTCAAAAGATGATATATTTAAAAAACTCGAAATAGCAAAAAAAGAAAGTAAAACAATATTTAATACAAATAGACTTCTTGCAGAAGAATATATAGATAATTCTTATTTAATAGAAGTAACTGTTGTTGGAAACGCAAAAGAATATGTAAGTCTTCCTACAACTGATAGTTCTCTTAGAAGAAAATTTCAAAAAATAGTATCGGAAGCTCCGGCTGAGTATATTGATATTTCAATAAGAAAAAAAATAGTTGAATATGCAAAAAAGTTATCAGAAAAAATTTCACTTAATTCAATGGCAAATTTTGAATTTATTGTTCAGAAAAAAAATATTTATTTTTTAGAATTAAATCCAAGATTACCTGTAAATTATGCTGTTGTTGAAATGCTTACTGGTTTTAATCTTATTAAACAACAAATAAGTCTTGCTTATGATAATATTATTCAGGTTGAAGAAATTCCGCTTGAAAATATAAAAGGAAATGCTTTTGAATGCAGACTGTATGCTGAGGATTATTTTAATAAATTTGAACCATGTTCTGGTAATATAAAACAGCTTATAATGCCTGGTGGAAAAGATGTTAGGGTTGAATTTGATTACTTTTCAGGTGATGAAGTAACTTCTTATTATGATTCACAAATAGGAAGACTGCTTGTTAAATCTCTTTATAGAAAAGAAATGGTAAATAAAATCAGATGGGCTGTTGCTCAGACAAAAATCAGTGGTATATCAACAACATTGCCTTTTATTGAAAATGTTGTAAATACAAAACTTTTTAATGAAGGAAAAATAGTTTCTGATTTTATTACTCATGTAATGAGAGAAAGAAGATTTAAAAAAGCTAGACAAAAAGAATTTGTAGCTGCAATTGTTGCTGCATTGTCCTATCATAATGAAAATGAGAAAAAAACTATAGCTCCTCGAATAAATCTTAGTAAAAAAGATGCAAGTCCTTGGAATATTCTTGGAAGATCTAAGATTATAAAAAAATGGGGAGAATAAAAAATGAAATATAGAATTTTAGTTGATAATAGAGATAAGTTTAAAATTGAGCATAATGATAAATTAAATCTTGAAAATCATGAAAATGTTATTGTTGATGGAAAAGAATATGTTGTGGAATTTGTAAGTTTTAATGAAAACGGTGATATCAAAAGTATTTTTATAGATAATGAATATCATGACATTGAAATTGAAAAAGGTAATAATGGTTTAGCAGAAAATATTATTGTTGATGGTCAAAAATACCCTGTATCTATACTAAAAGCAGGTAGAGATAGAGTTATTGTAGAAGGTGTAGAAAGAAAAAAATCAGGAGTTATAAGAGCACTTATTCCTGGTAAAGTTATGAATATACTTGTAAAACCTGGTCAGCAGATAAAAGAAGGAGAATTAATTCTTATTCTTGAAGCAATGAAAATGGAAAATGAAATACTTTCAGCTCGATCTGGTGTAATTAGCGAGATTGTTGTATCTGAAGGTGAAAATGTTGAAAAAGATCAGGTTATGTTAGTTATTGAATGATGAATACATTACCTTTAGCACATTTACTTAGACCAGAAAGTCTTTTAGACTTTATAGGTCAGGAGAATTTGCTTTCACAAGGCAAAGTGTTAAAAAATATATTGGAATCCAGAAAACCTGTATCAATGGTTTTCTGGGGACCTCCAGGTTGTGGAAAAACCACAATGGCTTTAATTGTAGCAAAAGAATACAATCTTCCTTTTAAAATTATATCAGCAGTAACAACTGGAATTCCTGAAGTTAAAAAAATCATTGAAAAAGCTTCAGAAGAATTTAATATGTTTGAAAAACCAACTCTAATGATTGTTGATGAAATACATAGATTTAATAAAGCTCAACAGGATGCATTTTTGCCTCATATAGAAAACGGCACTATAATTATTGTTGGAGCAACAACTGAAAATCCTTCATTTTCACTTAATAATGCTTTGCTTTCAAGAGTAAAAATCATTGTTTTTGAAAGTCTTTCTGAGCAAAATATAAAAACACTTATTAAAAGAGCTGGTGAAAAAGCTGGATTTGATTTTGAAGAAAATGTTGACAATATATTATTTAAATACTCAGGTGGAGATGCAAGAAAAGTCCTTAATACTTTAGAAATTTTTCTAAACATGGGAAAATTTAGTGTTGATAAACAAACTCTTTCTCAGATAATAACTGGTGATTTTAATATTAGTTATGACAGAAATGGCGAATATCATTATGATATTATTTCTGCATTTCATAAAAGCCTTAGAGGTTCAGATGTAGATGCTTCTGTTTTTTGGATGATGAGAATGCTTGAGGGAGGTGAAGATCCTCTTTATATTATAAGAAGAATGATAAGATTTGCATCTGAGGATATTGGAATTGCCGATCCTAATGCTTTAATTCAAGCCAATTCTTGTCTTGATGCTGTAAGATTTTTAGGTTTGCCAGAAGGAGATAATGCTATGATACAATGTGCTGTGTATCTTGCTTTAGCACCTAAAAGTAATACTGTTTATATGTTTGGAAAAAAAATGAAAGAAATTTCCAGACAATATAATAAATCAAAAGTGCCACTTCATCTTAGAAATGCTCCAACAGAACTTATGAAAGATATAGGTTATGGAAAAGAGTATAAATATGCACATGATTTTGAGAATAATATTGTAAAACAACAGTATTTACCTGATGAACTGCATGGTAAAACATGGTTTGAACCAAAAGATTCTGGTTTTGAAAAAAAAGCAAAAGAAAAATATATGTGGATTAGAAAAAAAATCAATTAAGAGAAGCGTATAGGAGCGGTATAGGAGCGTATAAAAGCGGTAAAACCAATTTTTTTTCTTTAACCCTTCACTATCTCACTATTCGCAGGTTTTTGTTTTTAACTCTCAACCAATTTTAACCTTCTTTTCTTTTTTTTTTATTTGTGTTATAATTATATTATAGATGGATCTTTTTTTCATTTACATGGAGGTGGCATATATGGTTAATTTAATTAATTCATCAAACTCTTCTGTATTTCGTAATCTCAACAATGTCACATTAAAAGCTTCTAAATTAAGTGAACAGCTTTCTAGTGGTAAAAGAATAACTGGTTTTAATATTGATGCTGCTGGTGGTGCAATTGCAGAAAAAATGAGAGCTCAATTTTCTCAGTATGAGCAAGAAATAAGTAATTATGAAGATAATATAAATAGATATAAAACTGAGGAAGGAGCTTATACGGGTATTTCTGAAAATCTTCAAGAAATCAGAAAACTTCAGGTTCAAGCTCGAAATGATACTCTTACTGATGAGGATAAGCAAAAAATACAAAATCAAATAGATCTTCAGGTTGAAAGTATGAAATTTATTGCTGATTCAGCTGAGTTTAATACTAAAAAACTTGTTAAACCTGGTGAAGAATTATCAAAGATTTTTAAAGAAGGTATTAGTGCAACTGGGGAGTTTGTAGATAAAGCTCTTAAAGAAGTTGTTAATACAAGATCTGAGCTTGGTGCAAAGGTTAATACAACTGAAAAAAACATTGATGGTAGAATGATTGCTTATGAAAACACTGTTGCAGCATATTCAACAATTGCTGACATGGATATTGCAAAGGGTATGGTTGAAAAAGCACAAAACGATATAATGAGTCAGGTTGGAGTTTATAATATAAAAAACTTAATGAATATTTCAAAACAGAGTGTTTTAAATTTACTTTAATTATTGCTATCAATGTTTTAATCTGATGGTTCAATTAAAAAAGCCAGTATTCCAAACTGGCTTTTTTTGTTAATTAAAAGTATAATATGTGTAAATAAAAAAGGATTTAATCAGAGGGTTTATTTAATTATGAATTATAGATTAGTTGCAATAGATATGGATGGTACAACTTTAAATTCTAAACATAAAATTAGTTTAGAAAATTTAGATACTATAAAAAAAGTTCATGAACTTGGTGTCAAAGTAATTATTATGACTGGCAGAATGTATTATTCAGCTCTTGAATATTATAATAAAATTGGTCTTGATACACTTATTGTAACATATAATGGTGGAAAAATTCATGATTTTAATGGTAATATTAAGTATAAAAAAGAACTTTCAAATGATGTTGTATCAAAGCTTTTAAAACTTCCAAATCTTAAAGAAAACAAAGTTCTTCCTCTTTTTTTTATTGATGAAAAACTTGTAGTTCCTTGGTATGACGAAAATACCGAAGAATATGAAATGAGAACTGGTATAAAAGCAATTGTTGATGAGAATATTTTAAAAAAAACTTTTGAAACAACTAAATTTTTATTAAGTTCAACAAATTATAAATATCTTGATTTTTTAAAAGATAATATTATAAAAACTTTTGGTAACAGTCTATATATAACTAATTCTATGCCACGATATGTAGAAGTTTTAAATAAAGAAGTTTCTAAAGGAAATGCTTTGATATATTGCTCGGATTATTATAATATTCCATTAAATCAATGCGTGGTTATTGGTGATAATAATAATGATTCTGCTATGTTTTTACCGGAAGTTTATAAAATTGCAGTTAAAAATGCTGAACAAAATCTTAAAAACTTAGCTGATTTTATAACAGAGTCTAATGATTGTAACGGAGTGAGTCTTGCACTTAGAAAAATCTTTTTTGGAGAATAACTTGGAAAAAAACACTAAAATAGAAGATATTATTGAAAAAGCATATAAAGATATGCAATCAAGATATAGAGATATTCTTGATCTTTCATATAAATTAACTGAAAAAAAATCTGATTTAAAAGATCTTATATATTTAATTGATTTAAGAGGTCAGATTATAAAACATATTAATTATATTCAAGAAGAGATTCGACCTTTATTTGATATAGTAAAAGAAAAAGCAGATGTTAATATAGAAGATATATACAGAGAAAATGTTAATATTAGAAATATAAAAACAAATATGGCTGATATGATCAAAGCAATTTATGATATTGATAAAGATGTTGTGCATTATATCGAAGAAGCACAAAAAGAATTAAAAGATGAGATGAATAAGATTAATAAATCAAAAAAAATTACAGATAAATACAGTATTAATTCTAATAAATCGGGAAAGATATATGATACTAGGAAATAATGGATAAAAAAATAATTTTACTGTTTTTTCTAATATGTTTTCTTTTTCTAGCACCATACCTTAATAATATAGTTGATAAAGGTGATGGTGGCGAATTTATTCTTACAACAAAATATTTGGGTAATTCTCATCCTTCAGGATATGTTCTTTATAATTTAATAGGAAGATTATTTCATATATTACCTTTAAAATCTGAATTATGTATTAGTATTATGTCTTTATTTTTTTTATGTGGAAGTTGTATTGTTTTGTTTTTCATAATAAACGATATTTTAGAAAATATTTATTTTTCAGTAGCAGGTTCTTTTTGTTTACTTTTTGGTAAAACTTTTTGCGGAGTCGGTACTACTCAAGAAATTTATTCTATGTTTATTTTTTTCTTTTTATTGTCATTGTATTTTTATTTCAAAATATTAAATACTGATGAAGAAAATTATTATGCTTTAATGCTGTTTTCTCTTGGTCTTATGACTACAGTTCATATTACAGGAGCTATTTATGCGGTTATAATTTTTATTTGTGTTTTTATTTCAGCTAAAAGATACAAAATTATTAATCTGTTTTATTTTATTTTACCTTGTCTTTTATATTTTTATTTAATTATTAGAAACAATGCATATTTCTCTTGGGGAGAAATTAATAATATTAATAGTTTAATTTCTTTTCTTACAGGAAGTGAGAGAGGTGTTGGAGCAAGATTTTTTGCAATGACATTGCCGGAATATTTTTATCAATTAAGTGTTTTTGCTAAACATTATATTAAAGAATTTAGCTTTATGTGGTTTTTTTCTATTCCTGGGATTTATTTTTTATGGAAATTTGAAAAGAGATATTTATATCCTTTAATTTCAAGTTTTGTATTTTGCATTGTATTTTTTACATCAGTTGCAAGAAATCTTATTGATAAACAACATTTTTTTTTAATTAGTTTTAGTATTCAGATGATTTTTATTATAACTGGAATTTATTTTATGCATAATCTTCTTGCTAAAGGTAAAAAACCTTTATATTTATGTTTATTTCCTATTATGCTTTTATTTTTTAATAAACCAAATTATACTCAGCTTTATGTTCTTGAAAGATATGCTGATAATATTGAAAATTCTATTAATTTAAACGAAAAATCAAATCTTTTTGTTGAAAATGATGAAATAACCTTTAGATTATGGGTTAGAAAATATATTTATAACAAATTTGAAAATATTGATATTATAAATAAAGATATGTTAAATGCTTCATGGTATTCTGCAAAAAACAAAAATATAATTGAAAGTATAAATTCTAATATTAAAGTTTATTGCGATATAGATCCTGATATTTATAGATTTTATTCTCTTCCTCAAGGATTAGTTTATAAAATTATTAAAGAATTTGATACAACAGAAGTTAATGTTTGGGAAAATATTATTTTATCTGAAGGAGAAGAATTTATAACTTTATCAGAAGTAAAAAGTATAAGAAAAAGATATTCTATTTTATTTAATGATATTGCCTTTCAGCTTGCTTTAGAAAATAAATGGGATATGTCAGAAGATTTTATAAAATTAGCAATAGAAAGAGATTTAAAACCTGAATATATGATTAATTTAGATTTTATAAAAAATAAAAGAAATATTTTTGAAGATGAAATAGATAAATTAATTTATTTTAAATATTTTGATAAAGCAAAAGAAATTCTTATTAAAAATAATGATTTAAAAAGATTAGCTGAACATTTTTATAAAATGGAAGATTATGAATCTTTATCTCAAATAAAAGATTTGCCTTTTTTTTATAAAGGAATTAATTTATTTATTAAGAATGATTATGCTCAAGCTCTTGAATTTTTTAAAAAATCAGAACATATTGATAGTGATTATTATATAGCATTAATATTATATAAATATGGTCAAATAAAACAAAGTATAAAAATTATGGAATCATTAACTTTAAAGTATCCTGAAATTAAAAAATACAATGAATTTCTTATGAAAATAAAAGGATATATTAGCATAACAGGTAAATAAAACATGATAGTTCTTGAAGAAACAAGGAGTTTTTTTAACAATTTAAAAAGTAAAAAATTTATAAATAATTTATATGGTGATTCTTTATTTTTATATTTAAATGTATTTAAAAATGAAAAAAATATTATTTTAGTTAAAGATAATGATACAGCAATGGTTTTTTTTGAAAAACTTCAAAGTATTTCGGAAACAAAAAATATTTTACTTTTTAGAGAATGGGATAAACTGTTTTTTGATAATACTTTACCTGATGAATTTGTTGAAGGCGATAGAATAAACACTCTTTATAAAATGAGTATTCTTGATTCATTTTTTTGTATATGTACGGTTAAATCATTTTATTCAGGAATAATTAATCTGGATTTTATAAAAAAACAAAGTTTAAAATTAAAAAAAGATAATGATATAAATTTTGAAAAAACAATATCAAATTTGTCAGAAATTGGTTATAAAAGAGTTGATTCTCCTGAAAAAGCAGGTCATTTTTCAGTAAGAGGAGAGATTTTAGAAATATGGCTTTATGATAGGAATTTTCCTTTAAGAATAGATTGTCCGTTTGATAATATTGAAAAAATAAATCTTTTTGATTCAGATACAAATTTAAATATTAAAAACTCAGATGAAGATGAAATAATTATACTTCCTGCAAAAGAAATAATAAAAAATGAAAATTATTTTAAGGAAAAATTTAAAAATAAAGAATTATCTCTTGAAAATTTATACGATAATTATCCTGATATTTATATAAAAAACTCTTATATATTTAAAGAATTCACAAAAACTAATATTTTTATATATGAGGAAGAATTACTTAAAAATTCTTATTTTTATCTTGAAAAAGAATTTAAATCATTTGAACTTGATAATTCTTCAATTTTTTCAGATTATTTTGAAATTCAAAAAACATCTTATAATAAAAGATATATTTCTAATACTATAAGTTATGGAGAAGATTTTGATAGTAAAATTGAATTTTGCGGAAGTTTTAACAAAGATATGTCGCTTGTTTCAGAAAAAATCCTAGTTAGTCTTGCAAAAAATCAAACTGTTTGGCTTTGTTTTGCAAATAGAGCTAGATTTTTAAGAATGAAAGAAATATTATCAGAGTATTCTATAAATCTTTTAGATGGAAGTCTTGGTTATACTGGAAAAAATGATGCTTATGGTTTGATATGTGATATAAGAGCTGGTTTTTTTATAAAAGATTATAATATTGTTGTAATTGGTGAAGATGATATCTGGGGTGAAACTAAAATAATTAGAGAAATAAGAAGAGAAAAAAGGAAGAAAAAAAATATATTTGATGTTTTCTCAGAGTTAAAAGAAGGAGATTATGTTGTTCATATAAATCATGGTATTGGTATTTATAATGGTATTAAAAAAATTAGAGTTGGAGTTACTAATCGTGAATTTTTCAATATAAAATATGCTGGCTCTGATGAACTTTTTGTTCCTATAGAATGTGCTGATTTTATACATAAATATATAGGTCAGGAAAAACCTTCTTTATATACTCTTGAAGGTAAAAGATGGGCTAATTCTACAAAAAAAGTTAGAAAAAAAGTAAAAGATATTGCAAAAGACCTTATAAAACTTTATTCAGAAAGAATGCAGGCAAAAGGTTTTTCGTTTCAAAAAGATACAGAATGGCAATATGAGATGGAAGCTGGGTTTCCTTATGAAGAAACAGAAGATCAAAAAAAAGTTTTGGAAGAAATAAAAGAAGATATGGAAAAACCTTCTCCAATGGATAGACTTGTTTGTGGTGATGTAGGTTATGGTAAAACTGAACTTGCTATACGAGCTGCATTTAAAGCTGTATTAAGCGGAAAACAGGTTGCAGTTTTAGCTCCAACAACAATACTTGTAGAACAGCATGCAAGAACTTTTACCGAAAGATGTAATATGTTTCCTGTAAAAATAGAGAGTGTTTCAAGAATGAAGACTTCAACTCAAACTAAAGAAATATTCGAAAATCTTAAAAATGGTGATATTGACATTATAATAGGAACTCATAGATTGCTTTCAAAAAAAATTCAGTTTGGAAAATTAGGTCTTCTTATTATCGATGAAGAACAACGATTTGGCGTTGAACATAAAGAAAAAATAAAACAGATTAAACAAAATATTGATGTTTTAACAATGAGTGCTACTCCAATACCAAGAACGCTTAATATGGCTTTAAATGGTATAAGAGATATTTCAATAATTGAAACTGCTCCTGATAACAGGCAGCCTATAAAGACTTTTGTTGTTCCTTTTTCAGAAAATGTTTTAAGAGAAGCAATTTTAAGAGAAAAAGAAAGAGGTGGTCAGGTTTATTATTTATATAATAATGTTCAGACTATTGAAGTTATAAAAAAAAGACTTGAATCTATAATGCCTGAAATTTCTTTTAAAACAGCCCATGGTCAAATGCACAGAAATGAACTTAATGTCATAATGGATGATTTTTTACATAAAAAATTTGATTGTCTAATAACAACAACAATTATTGAATCTGGTATTGATATTCCTAATGTTAACACAATAATAGTTGAAAATTCTCATAAATTTGGACTTTCTCAGCTTTATCAGCTTAAAGGGAGGGTTGGAAGGTCTGAAAGACAAGCTTATGCTTATTTGTTTTATAAAAAAGACAATATTCTTACTCCTAAAGCTTTTGAAAGGTTGAAAACTTTAAGAGAATACACTGATCTTGGTTCTGGGTTTAAAATTGCAATGAAAGATCTGGAAATTCGTGGTGCAGGTAATGTGTTTGGAAATTCTCAACATGGTTTTATTGATGAGGTCGGTTTTGAGATGTATTGCAAAATATTAAAAGAAGTAGTTTCTGAAGAAAAAGGAGAGAGTTTTGAAGATAAGAGAGAAATTAGAATATCTTTGCCTATAGATGCATATATTCCTGATTATTTAGAATCTTCAAGACAAAGTAAAATTAAAATATACAGACAAATTGCTTTGGCTGATACTGAGATTGAAATTTCTGCAATCACAGGTGAGCTTAGAGATATGTACGGAAGATTACCTAAGGAAATAAATAATCTTTTGAAAATATCGCTTTTAAAAGTTCTTGGTAGAAAAATACAACTTAAAGAAATATTAGAATATGATAAGAATAATTTAATTTTAAAATTTTATAAATTAAATTTTACAGAAGATGGATTAGCAAGGTTTTTACAGGAGTTTGCTAGTATTATAAATTTATCGGTAAATATTACTGATGCTATTGTAATTAAAAAGAAAATAAAAGATTATCATATTTTTTTGGAAACAATTCAAAAAATTTTACATTATATCAAATTTTGTGTTAATATTGAGCACTAATATTGGGCTGAATTGAAAAGCTCTAAATAATAACAATACAGGGGGATCTGTAATGGTTTTCGGACAAAGGAATGTATTTATAAAAGTAATAATATGGTCTGTTGCAATTTTGTTTGCAGTTACTATGTTTGTTGGATTTTCAGGGTATTTAAGTTCAAAAAAACAAAAAACTGCTCAGGAAGAAGTTCAAAAAAGACAAATGGAAAAACTTGCGGAAAAATATAATATTAGAGAAGAGGATAAAAACAAAGTTCTTGCAAAATTTGGTGAAGATGATATAACAGTTAATGAATTTTTTGATTTCTTTGGTAAAATAGGAATGGATATACAATCTAATTACAAAACTGTAGAACAAAGAGAAACAATTCTTGAATTTCTTATTGAAAGAGAAATAATAAAAAACTATTCACTTGTAAATCAAATTACTGTAACAGATGAAGATAGGTTGCAGGTTCTTATGAAAAATCAGAGCTATAAGCAATATGGTTTTGAAAAACTTAAAGAAATGCTTGAAAAGAATTATTTTGATAAAAATCAGATTGATACAGCAGTTTATGAAGAAAAAGTTAAAAAACTTGTATCTGATTATTCTGGAAAACTAGATAATGAGAGTTTAAAAAAATATTATGAAGAGCATAAATATAGATATCAAAATGCTAAAGAGTATAGAATTTCTCATCTTTATGTTAAAAATTCAAATAAAGAAAGAGAAAATGAAATAAATGAAAAGTTAAAAAAAGATCCAGGTATTCTTGAAAGATATTTTAACAATAATATTAGTCAATACCTTGATAGTCCGCAGATTAGAACGAGAGGATTATTTCTTGCATTTGATAAAGTTGATGAAGTTAATGTAAGCAATGAACAAGCTCAAGAATATTATAACAATAATAAAGCTGAATTTATAGAAGAAGAACAAGTGAAAGCTTCCCATATTCTTGTGGGTTTGCAGGATAAATCAAAAGCTAAAGATATAATGAAAAAAATCATTAATGGCGAAGATTTTTCCGAACTGGCTAAAAAACATTCAACAGATCCTGGTTCTGCATCAAGAGGTGGAGATTTAGGTTGGTTTGCAAAAGGAAGAATGGTTCCTGAATTTGAAAAGAAAGCTTTTTCAATGAAATTAGGTGAAATTTCTGAACCTGTTGAATCTAAATACGGTTATCATATAATTAAACTTGAAGATAAAAAAGATAGAAAAGAAAAATCTTTTAAAGAAGTTGTTTCTCAAATTAAAAAGAATTTATCAGATGAAAAAAGATGGGAAATACTTAGAATAAAAAGTGAAACTATAATGAATGAATATGAAGAAAGAGAAGCATTTGAAAATCTTGTAGCAAAATATTCTGATGGAAAGACAAAATTAAATAATGGTGATTATGATTGGTTAAAAAAAGATATGAATATGCCAGTAAATAGTAAAGATGTTGAGATTTATTCAAATGGCAAACTTTCTCATCAGGTATGGAGTACAATTGTTGATTTAAATATTGCAGAAGTTAGTCTTCCTGTAAAACTCGATAATGGATATATAATTCTAAAAAAACTTTCTGAAAAACAAGCTGAAGCTAAACCATATAATATTGTTAAAGATGAAGTTAGACAAAATTATATGGAGTTAGAAAAAGAAAGATATGCTAGAAGTGCTGCAGAAGAAGCTTTAAAAGATATTAATGAAAATATGTCTTTTGAAGATGCTGTAGCAAAATATTCTGATGGAAAAACAAAAGAAAATAAAGGTCTTTTACCATGGTTTCCATTAGGAAATCTAAATACAGAAGATAAAGAGCTTGTTTCTGTTTTAGATGGTGAAATTGCAGGAATGACTTTTTATTTTGATAATGGAAGTTTTAGACAGGGAACTGTTGTAAATAAAGATATTGAAACTGAGATTAAAAAACTAGGCAAAGGTGAAATTTCTAATATAATTAATAATAGTGAAGGTTTTTCTATTGTAAGATTGGAAGATATTAGAGAAGGTAGTATTAAGAGTTTTGATAAGGTGAAAGATGAAATAAAAAATGACCTTAATATGTTTGTTTCTGATAATGATGTAAAAAATTATTATGAAAAGAATAAAAATTCATTATACACAGAACCTGAAGCTATAAAAGCTGCAATTATACTTGTGAATGATGAAAATAAAGCTAAAGATATATACAAAAAAATTCAGGCTGGAGAAGAGTTTGGAAAATTAGCTAAACAATATTCTGAAGATTATACAAAAGATAATGAAGGTGTTATTGAAGAATACATCAAAAGAGGCGATAAAGATGAAGCTTTTGAGAATACAGCATTTAATTTAAAGTTAAATGAAGTATCAGAACCTGTTCTTACAGAATATGGTTATCAGATAATCAAACTTTTATCTAGGAGAGCTAAAAAAGTATTTGCTCTTAATGATAAAAAAGATGAAATAATTGAAGAACTTTTAACTCCAAAAAGAAATGAAATATATACTAAATGGTTACAGGAACAAAAAAACAAGCTTGGAATTGAAAAAAATTATAGTAATTTTAATCTGCTTACAAAATATTTTAATTAATGACCTCAAGAGCTGATTTAAAAATCAGCTCTTTTTTTCTATACCTTTTTAAGGAGTTATCATGATTAGAACTTTTCAGAAATTTAAACCAGATATTAATAAAAAATCCTATATAGATTCTCAAAGTTGTATTATTGGACAAGTTAAAGTTTGTGAAGGGTCTTCGATTTGGCCTTTTGTATCATTAAGAGGTGATATGAATAGAATTTACATTGGAAAAAATTCCAATGTTCAGGATAATTCATCATTGCATACTACTTTTGATAATACTGTTACCATTGGAGATAATGTAACAATTGGACATAATTGCGTAATTCATGGCGCAAAAATTGGAGATAATTCTCTTATTGGAATGGGTTCTATTCTTCTTGATGGTTGTATAATAGGTAAAAATTGTCTTGTTGGAGCTGGTTCTTTAATAACTCCAAGAACAGTTATAGAAGATGAAAGTCTTGTGCTTGGAAGTCCAGCTAAAGTTATAAGAAAACTTAAAGAAGAAGAAAAACAGAGTATAATTGATAATAGCATTGATTATAAAGGTCTTTGTGATAAATATTTAAAGGAGGGACAAATATTGTGAAAAAAAATCTATTTATTTTTTTCCTTTTTATATTTATATTTTTTTCCTCTGCTTCTGCTTTAGAAGATGAGCTTAATGGTATGATATCTTCTGTTTATTCAAATAGAAATTTGTTTAAAGAACAATATAATAATATTATTAATACTAAATTCAAAATTGAACTATTAGTTTCAGACGGGAAAATTTCAGAAAGTAATGAACTTTTTGAGAAGATGAAAAAGCTTGTAAATGCTTATAAAAATTTTTCAAATCAAAATGAAGAATTTAAAAAAATTGAAAGTAAAATGAAAAGAGTAGAATTTATTTTAGAAAATGCAAATTCTTCGCAATGTAATTTGTTTTATCCATCTATTTATTATGTTATTGATTCAAATTATAGAAAAGCTTTTGCTCTTTTTGAAAATGGGAAAAAAGCTAGAAAAGAATTTAATTGGGAAGATAATATTTATAAAGAAAGATATAAAGTAATAGATGGTCTTTTAGAAAATGTTTTAAATGAAGATAATAATTTAAGTGTTTATATAGATAATTCAAACTTTTTAAAAAAGACTAGTGAAATGACTGAAAATGTAAAAAATACAATTGAAAATATTAGAAATTCCTATTATAATGCTGTTAATCCAGCTCTTTTTGCCAAAATGATACAAAGAAAAGACAAACTTGTAATTTATTATAATGAATTTTTAGAAATTCTAAAAAAAGATTCAAATATTCCTAAAAAAGATTTTTATTATACTCATATATCAAAAGAAAGTGATTATATTTTAAGTACTCTTGAAAGTATAAAAGAATCTCCTCAATCTCAGATTGTTCATAGCATTAATGCTTTAATTGATAATAATGAAAAAGTTCTTATACAGCAAAATGATATAAAAATGTTTTTTTCTACAAAATGGGCAGAAATTAATGAGCTTTATCAAAAGACTATTGCTGTAAAACCATATTCTTATAAAGATCTTATTTTAATTGAGGATGATTTAAAAAATTATGTTCAAATTACTTCGGTTTATCTTTTAAGAATTGCAGAATTAAATGAAATTAGAGAAAAAGTTAAAAAGAAATACTCAGATATTCTTAATACCTCGGATAAATTTGAAACTTTATCCTATAGTATTGTCAATGATATTGCTCAGTTTATAATTAGAGCAGATTCAGCTTATGATAAAGGTGAATTTGAAATTGCAACTCATTCTTATGAAAAAGCTCTTAATTATCTTGATAGACAGGGTATTATTGTTGAAATTCATAATTTTGAAGAAAAAGTAAGAAATTATGTAAAAGTTTATGAAATTGATAAAGCATTTGCTGGGAAATATAAATATATTAATGAAGAAATTACAAAGAGCGTTGAATTATCAAGAAAAGGTAAATTTGAACAAGCTTCAGAAATTGTGAGAAATGTTAAAGATTTGCTTAAAAAGCTAATTAGTGAAAGAAAAAGACATATTAGATATGTTGAAAAATATGAAAATCCCGGAGTTGAGGATTTTATAATTTATAATGTAAAAAAAGGTGATACTTTAGCTGGAATTTCTAAAAAACATTATAATACAGAAGCTTATTCATGGAAAATATGGGCTTGGAATAATATGAATTATCCTAATCCTGATTCAATTTATCCTGGAGATATTTTAAAACTATATAAGACTGGAGATTTTACAGAATGATAGCCAAAATTAACTTGAATGATTTGAACGAAGAGCAAAGAAAAGCTGTCACTACTTATAATTGTCCAGTTCTTGTGCTTGCTGGGGCAGGCTCGGGTAAGACAAGAGTTCTTACTTATAGAATTGCTCATCTTATTAATAATAGAATTAGTCCATTTAGTATTTTGGCTGTTACTTTCACTAATAAAGCTGCTAATGAGATGAAAGAAAGGGTTGCTAGACTTGTTGGTAATGTTGCCAAAGATATATGGATTGGAACATTTCATAGTATATGTCTTCGTATGTTAAGACAATATGGTTCAAGAATAGGTTATTCATCAAACTTTGTTATTTATGATCAATCAGATCAGCTTGGCCTTGTTAAAAATATTTTAAAAGCTGAAAACATTGATTCTAAGCTAGTTGATCCTAAGCAGGTATTATCTGAAATAGAAAAGGCTAAAACTGAAAATATTCCTCCTGAAAAATACGATAGATGGAAAGATGTTACTTCTAGTTTTTTTATATCAGAAGTAAATAGAATATATCCGCTTTATCAAAAAGGTTTGTATGAAAAAAATGCTATGGATTTTAATGATATTCTTATAAATGGTATGAGACTTCTTGAGGATAATAAAGATGTTCTTGATTATTATCAAGAAAAGTTTAAATATATTCACATTGATGAGTATCAGGATACAAATTTAATTCAGTATAGAATTATTAATCTTTTATCTGATAAGCATAAAAATGTCTGTGCTGTTGGTGATGAGGATCAGGCAATTTACGGTTGGCGCGGAGCTGATATTAGAAATATTCTTAATTTTGAAAATGATTTTCCTAATTGTATTGTTGTAAAGCTTGAGATGAATTATAGATCTACTGGTAAAATTTTAAAAGCAGCTTCTGAAATGATAAAAAATAACACTACATCAAAGAGAAAATATCTTAAAAGTTCTCTTGAAGACGGTGAAAATATAAAGATATTTCATGCAAGAGATGCTTATGATGAAGCAAGATATATTGCAGAACAGATTAAAAATATGATTTTTCTTGGTTATACTTATTCTGATTTTGCTATTTTTTATAGAGTAAACTGGTTGTCTCGTGTATTTGAAACTATTTTTAGAGAAGAAAAAATTCCGCACAAAATTGTTGGTGGATTTAGATTTTATGAAAGAAGAGAAGTAAAAGAAATAATTGCTTATTTAAGGCTTTCAGTAAATACTCAAGATGATATGGCTTTTCAGAGAATTATAAATGTTCCTAAAAGAAGTATTGGTAAAACTAGTATTGAAAAAATTAGAGATCTTGCATATAAAAATAATACTTCTATGTTTGATATTTGTATTAACAGACAGGAGCTTATAAAAGGTGTTTTAGCTAAAAAAATAGCTCCATTTGCTGAACTTATAAAAGAATTAAACGAGCTTTCTAATAAAGTTGAACCTGTTGCTTTTGTTGAAACTCTTCTAAAAAAAACCAATCTTATTGATTTTTTCATGAATCAAGATGATGGTCTTAATAGAATTGACAATATAAAAGAATTTGTATCAGCAGTTAGAGAATATGAATTGAATGCTGAAAAACCTTCTGTATCTGATTTTATTCAAAATGTATCTTTGCATTCAGATACTGATGAGGAAGTTAATTCTGGTGAAGTTGTGCTTATGACTTTGCATAATGCAAAAGGTCTTGAGTTTCCTGTTGTTTTTATTGCTGGACTTGAAGAAGAAGTTTTACCTCATTCTAGGTGTTTTGATGAGGAAATGCAGCTAGAAGAAGAAAGAAGACTTTTTTATGTTGGTATTACTAGGGGTATGAAAAAACTTTATATTACTTTTACATATACAAGAAATATTTATGGTAATGTTAAATATTCAAAGCCTTCAAGATTTTTAAATGAATTGCCAGAAGATGTAATAAATTTTTAATCCTAAACTCTCTCAACTTTTTTTAAATTTTTATATTCAAAAGCACTATTCCGATTATCATTACAGCGAAATACATTTTTTGTATTAACGAATATTTTGTTTTCCAGAATATTATATCGCTTAATACAGAAAATATAACAACTGATGAAGCAAATACTGGATATACAATAACTGCTTTTTCAACTTCGAGAGCTTTCATAAAATAAAGACTTGTTAATTGATTTGGTATTCCAAGAAAAATTCCAAAAAATAAACTTTTAAAATCAATTTTTCTATTTTTAAATATAATTATGCCTAAATTTACTAAACATGCCCATGAAAATACATAGAAGAGAAATAATGATATGTTATCGCCATAATAAAAATTATAAAACTTCAAACATGTATCTGTAAGACCAGTACATACAAAAAGGATTAAAATCCATTTAATAGCATTAACCCCATCTTTTTTTCCTGATAAGTAAAAAGATAGAAGAATTATAATAATACCACTTACTTTTAGTAAATCTATTTTTTCTCCAAATAGTAATATTGAAAAAACAACTGGGATTACAACAGAAATTCGCATTACACTAACACTTATACTCATTCCATTTAATTTAATATTATGCATATAAAGAAAAAAATTAACTAAAAAAAACACTCCAGTGGCAAGTCCTGTAATTAGTTCAGGAAGTTTTATTAGAATTGTTTTTTCTTCTGGAGATATTAAAAACCAAGAAAAAATAGCAGCAAAAAGATAATTTCCAAAAAATATTACAATTACATCGGTTTTTTTTTGAGAAGAATATTTTAATACATTAGCAATAAATACTGATAAAAGTACAGCTGTGATTAAATAAATCATACGGTATTAGGTCCTTTTATTAAATATTATTATATTACAATACCTTGAAGCCAAAGGCAATTTAAATAAAAGCAGTATAAGGGCGGTAGGAGCGTATGAAAACAGTATAGGAGCGGTATAAAGCTTTTATACCCTTTCTGTACTTACATACCGTTTCTGTACTTATATACTGTTTCTGTACTCGTTTTTGTACTTGTATACCGTTTCTGTACTTATATACTGTTTTTGTACTCTTTTCTGTACTTATATACCGGTTTGCTTTTTGATTAAACATTATTTTTTGTCGATATATTCTCTATGGACATTTTTGCAATAATTATAATATTTTTAATTGGTTTGCTAATATATCTTATTAGAAAATTCAACAATACTTTTGATGAAAATAAAAGATTTGAAATTGTTGATTTTATGATAAATAAAAATGATTATGTTGGAGCTATAAAATATATTGAGGATATGAAGGTTAATGAACCTAATAATATTGAGTTATATCAATATCTTGCTCCTTTATATGAACAAAAAAAAATGTATGTGAGAGCTGTTAAATGTTATGACAAACTTCTTGAATTAAATCATCCTGAAAATGATCATAATAAACTTATTATTTTTAAAAGACTTTCAAATATATATAAAACTCTTGGACTTTTTGATAAATATTATATTGAAAATAAAAAAATTCTTGAAATTGATCCAAATGATAAAGAAGCTTTGTTTGAAATAGCATATTTTCTTCTTGGAACTGGAAATTATGATAAAGCTCTTGAACCTTTTGATAAATTGACAAAACTTAATCCAGATTATACAGAAGGTCTTTTTTATCAAGGAATATGTTTTCTTTCCAAAAAATGGTTTAAAGAAGGAAAAGAGTGTTTTGAAAAAGTGTTGAATCAGGATGAAAACTTAGGTGAAGCTTATTTTTATTATGGATATATTTTAAAAGAGTATAGTTCTCCTGAAGCTATTAAAGTTTTTGAAGATGCTATTGATAAGTTTAAAGATGATAGATTTGTAACACAAGCTGCTATAGCTTCCGCTGTGACTGCTATATCACAAAATCTCATTGATATTGCTGTTACTGTTTTAAATAAACATCTTTCTTATCTTGATATTGAAGATGAAAGAAGAAAGGATTTTCTTTATAATCTTGGCTGGGCTTATTTTTTTAAAGGAGATATTGAAGCTGCTGTTGCTAACTGGGAAGAAGTTTCTAGTCTTGATATGAATTATCAAAATATAGCAGAAGTTCTTAATCCAGAAGTTAATAGAAATTTTGAAGAAATGGAAAGAATATATGCTTTGTTTTCTTCTAATATTACATATCCAACTGGAAGAGAATTTATTAATTTTAAAAATGAATATGATGTAAATCAGCTTGAGCAAAGCCTTGGTTTATGGAAGCAGAGAATGATTGCTATTGCCAAAGAAAGAGGTGTTTATTTAGGTCCAGTTAGATCTGCTAAGGTATTGTCTATACTTTCTAAAATTAAATTCAAAAATATATCTTACAAAGTTATAACTTCTCTTGGATATATTATTGATAAAGAGATAATAGTAAAGGACGGTGTTGATTTTGTTGCTTATAAAAGAGGTTCTAGGAAAACTGAAAAAATATTCTTTAGAATTAGAAATTGGACAGATATAATTCAGGAAGACCACATTAATCAGATGTTAACAGATATTAAGAATTCTGGAGATAATATAAAAACTAAGACTTTGATGATTTGTGGAAAATTTTCTAAGAAAGCTAAAGAATATGCCGAAAATAAAAGTGTAAAACTTTATGATGAAAGAGTAGTTAGTTCTATTCTTAAAAAAATATCAGATTTATAAAAATAATTATAAAGTGAATTTAATGCAAATAAGTTGCTTTAAATGGAGGATATATGAACAGGAAAATATTGTTTTTTTTACTAATTACTGTATTGTTTATAAATGTTTTTGCAGAAAAACTTATTATTATTGAAAAAGGTGATCTTTTAAGAATTTCAACTCATGAAATTGAAGAATATAATTTTCTAAAATATGTTGATGAGAATGGTTATGTTGTTCTTCCTTATGTTGGAAAGATAAAAGTTTCAGGCCTTGATACTTCAAAAGTATCTTCAATCGTTAAAAATAAGCTAGAAGATGGCTATTTTCGAAATCCTCAAGTTAATATAACTGTTGAAAAATCCAGAGAAAAAAAAGTTTATATTTTTGGTTTAGTTAGAAATGCTGGAGAATATAATTATAAACAAGGTTTGAGAGTTCTTGAACTTGTTTCACTTTCTGGTGGTTATCTTGGTAATATTGATGGATTAATAGTCAAAATATTTAGAAATAATTCTAAAGTTGGTATTTTTAGACTTAGCAGAATAATTTCAGAAAACAGAGTTAATTATAATGTAGAAATACAGCCGGATGATATTGTCTGTATTTTAAGTGAGGCAGAAAATGAAATTCAATAAAAAAATATTTATTAATATTTTATTTTTTCTTGTTTTATCAATTTTTTGTTTTTCACAAGATATTATTTCTTTTGAAAATGAAATTACTCAATTAAATATTAAAAAGCTTGAAACAGAAGCAAAAATTGAAAGTATTTCTGATAAGATAAAAAAAATGGAAAGAGAAATTCTGTATTCAAGGGAAGTTGTTCCAAGTCCTCTTATAAATGAATATAAATCTGAAGTTTTAAAGCTTGAAACTGAGCTTAAAAAAGAATTATTAACTTATAGAGAAAAACATCCTGTTATTAAAAAAATACAAACTCAAATTGAAATGTATGAAAATAAATTAAAAGAAGAAATTGAAAAAACTTCTGAAAAAAAAATATATTCACAAAATCCAGAATACATGGAGCTTATAAGTAATTTAAACAAATTTGAAACAGAAAATGCAGGAATTAAAGTTAGAATTGAAGAAATTTCAAAAATTATAAAGGAAGAAACAAAAAAGCTTGAATATATTGCAAAAACAGAAAAAGAAAATAATATAAAAAATTCAACCATGGAAAATACTATTGAAGTTAAAAGTGATATAAATGCTTTAAACAAAATGTTTTTAATCATTTTATTGATTTTACTTTTTGGAATTTTATATTATTTTGTATTTATATTTAAAAAGAATAAAATTAAATCTAAAGAACAAACAGAACAACCTAATTTTTTGGGAAATATCGGATTTATTGACTTTAAAAATTCAGAATCAGGGATTTCAAAAGAAGCTGTTCTTATAAATGATCCTGATAATGATTTAAAAAAGAGTATTAGAATTATTGCAGAAAAAATAGCTTTAAGAACAAAAACTTTTGCTGTAACTTCTCTTGAAAAATCTGTTGGAAAAACATTTTTAAGTGTAAATCTTGCAGCTTATTGGGCAAACAAAGGAAATAAAGTACTTATAATTGATTCAAATTTTAAACAACCTAAATTACATAGAATGTTTTTAAAAGAAAACGATACTGGTCTTGCAGATCTTTTGCTTGGTAACAAAGCAGATATAATAAAAAACACAATAACAAATATTGATATAATATCAGCAGGACATAGTCCAGTTGGAAGTGATGAAATGCTTGAAAGTATTCAATTCCTTGATACAATAAAAAATCTTGAAAACGATTATTCCTTTATTATAATTGATATGGGTAATGTTAAAGATAATACAGAACCGTTTATATTAGGTAAATACATACCTCTAATTGGTGTTTTAGAAAAAGAAAAACAAATAGATTCTTTTGAAAAAATTTGTGAAGTTCATTCAAATGTAATGGCTGGAGCTGTTGTGATAAAAACGGTTAAATAGTTTGAAAGTTAGAGAGTTTAAGGTGTTGAGGGTAAAAAAAAAATCCCGGCATAATTTTAAGCCGGGATGACAAAGTTTAATATTTTAGCTATTTTTAACTCTTTCTATATATTTACCAGTTCTTGTATCTACTTTGATTATTTCACCGTTTTCTATAAATGGTGGAACACCAACTTCAAGACCAGTTTGAAGAGTTGCAGGTTTAAATGAAGTTGTAACAGTTGCATTTTTTAAACCAGGTTCAGTATAAGTAACTTCAAGATTTACAGTAATAGGAAGTTCTATTCCAACCGCATTTCCTTGATAAAATTGTATTTGAATAATAGAATTTTCAATCAAATAATCCATAGCATCGCCTAAAATATCTTTTGTAAGCTCTATTTGTTCAAAAGATTCATTATCCATAAAAATATACGCATCTCCAGTTGAATAAAGATATTCCATATTTTTTCTTTCAAGATGTATATCTTCGATTTTATCAGAAGTTCCAAATCTAGGATTTGCTCCCGAACCTGATTCGATATCTCTAAGTTTTGTTGATACCATTGAACTACCTCTACCTTGAAAGTTAAACTGAGCATCGACAACACTGTAAAGTTTGCCATTATACTTGATTATCATACCTTTTTTTAACTCACTTGCTTGAATCATTAGTTAAACTCCTTGTCTTTAATCCTGTAAGAGATCAAATATTTTCTTACCGGAGATTTTGGAATGATCTATAAGATCAGTTCCATGCTTTTTTATATCATTTTTAATTTTTTCAGTAATTTTTCGAGCTTGTTTAAAAGATTCTATATCAGTTTTTGAAGCTTGAATATTAATACATTCAATTTCTTTTTTTTTGGTTTTTTTTTCAGAAATATCTTTTTTATCTGCTTTTTTATTTTTACATATTTTCAAACCATTATTACAAATTCCATTTATTTTCATTTGATTCCTCCATGAAATCAGGAAGGATTATTGATTCCTATATTATACTTAAATCCCTTAATATATAAAATACCAGATAAAAAAAACACTTTCAACAACATTAATTACATAAAAAGAAAAGCGCCTAAGAACCGCTAGACGCTTTCATTTGATGCGGTATAACCTTGAAACCCTCTCTCCCGGTGTATCAGTTTGTCTTTTTTTGCAGTATGTAAATCACATTTCCGATTAGAATGTCTTTTTTACATTCACAAGCTTTTCTTAAATAAAGTCTTTTATTTTTGTATGTTATTATTAGACTTTCTTTATCTTTGTTTTTATCAGGTACAAAGATTACAAAGCTATCTGGAAAATGAACTGCATAGATCTTTTTTTGTTTATTAAAGATCTTTTTTGGAAACTTAAAAAAATTTTCAATATTTTCGCTTCCAAAAACATTTTCTGAGTTTTTTAAAATGCTTTTTATTATTGGTATTTTTATATATTCATTATCTTCTTCAGGTGTATCTATCAAAAATTTTAAACCTCTTCCTTTATTATTTTCTCTTTTAATAAAACCTTTTTTTTCAAGAGCATAAAAATATTGTTGAACAGTTCCAATTGAAACACTAAAAATATCGCATAAATCCGTTATTGTAGGCGGAAATCCGTGTTCTTTAGTGTAACTATAAACAGCATCAAAGAAATTCTGTTGTTTTTGTGTTAATAAGTTCATAAAATTACCATAATTTATTATATATAAATTATTATACATAAATATTTATGGTAATGCAAATTTGAAATAATAAAAATTTTGTGTAAAATGTAAATATGGAAATTTTGAGTGTATTGATTCTAAGTTTATTGTTTCTTGCAACTGGTACGTTGGTATTATGTTTTAAAATTTCAAGAAAAATAAGTATTGAAGAAAATTCTAATTCTGGCGAAGACATTCTTATTAATAATCCTCAGGTTTACCGACATTGGCATCTTGATCATCTTTTAAATGTTGAGGTAGAAAGAGCTGAAAGACATAAATTTATCTTTTCTTATGTAGCTGTTGATTTTAGTGTTTTACTTAAAAGTGGTAGGGATTATGAAGTAAGAAAAGTTCTTTATGAAATAATTAAAAGATCTACTAGGATAATTGATTTCATAATAAAAGGAAAAAAAGAAGGTTATGTTTTTTTAATTTTGTCAGAAGCTGATGAAAAACAAACAAGAATAGTTATTGAAAGAATTAGAAAAAACATTACTGAAAGTTCTCTTAAAGCAAAACTTGATGAAGTTTATTTTGGTTTTGTATGCTATCCAGCAGATGCAACAGCTAAAGATCTTCTTATTGAATATGTTTTTAGTACTATGACAAAAATAGATAAAAAACAGCCTGTTAAAAGTTATACTGAATCTTTAGAATAAACTCTGTAAAATCATACTTTTTACAGGTTCAAATGATTTTCTGTGTAAATCTGTCCATCCATTTTTTTTAATTGCTTCAATATGTTTTTTTGTACCATATCCCATGTTTGTTTCCCATTCATAAACAGGATATTTTTTGGAATATTCAATCATAATCCTATCTCTATGAACTTTTGCAACAATTGAACTAGCTGCAATTGTAATGCTTATAGAATCACCTTTTATAAGATTAAGTTGATGTATATTAGAATTTATTCTTACATAATCAGTTAAAATGAAATCAGGTAAAGGAGAGAGTTTATTAACAGCAATTTCCATAGATTTTTTAGTTGCATTTAAAATATTTAATTTATCTATTTCTTCTACAGAAGTTTCAACTATAGAATAACTTATAGCATTGTTTATTATATCTGTATAAAGTTGTTCTCTTAATTTTTTTGATAATTTTTTGGAATCGTTAATTTTTTTATTATTATAATCACAAGGAAGAATAATAGCACAAACAACAACAGGTCCAGCGAGAGGGCCACGACCAACTTCATCAACTCCAGCTATATATTTTATATTAAGACCTGATATAAGTTTATCTTCAAAATCTCTAAGATTATTCATTTACAATCCAACCATTAATTGTTAATGACATTTTTTTAATTTTAATATTATCGTTTTCTTTAAATACAATTGTAGGTTTAAAAAAAGAATAATTATAATAAGATAATTTTGATTCTAAAGGAATAAAATTTGCAGGTTTAAATATAAATGTAAAATAAATATGATAAATTGAAATTAAAACAAGTGTTATTAAATAAAATAAAGCTGTTTTTGACTTTTTAACTTTTTTTTCTTCTTGCCATACTCTTTTAACTTTAACAGGAGTTTTCTTTTTAGAAATTTCAGCATTTATATTAATTTCTTTGTTATCTTTACCTGATCTTAAACTTTTTAAAACAGCTTTTCTTTTTTCCTGTCTTTTTTCTTCTTTTTCTTTTTTATTTGTTATAAAAGTTTTTATAGCTTCAATAGCTTCAATAGCAAGTACACTTTCATCTTCTAATGCACTTTCTGCAAATTTTTCAAGTGATATTATATGTTTAGCAGAACAACCGTTTTTAGCAAGTGCGTATAAAGCATTAATTCTTATCATTTTTTCTTCAGAAGAAAGTAATTTTATAAGCTCTTCTGAATTTTTATTATATACTTCTTCAATTTCATTCGTTTTAGTAAGGGTAATCCCAGCTTTATATGCAAATTCCATAATATTATTATTTAATTTTTTAGCAAAGAATTTAATATCAGTATCATCTTGTTCTATTATTTCAGCAAGTTGTTCTTTTACTTTTATAAGTTTTTGCTCTGATATTTTAGAAAGATCAGCTTTTATAAGGTTTGTAATACCTTCTTTTCTTAAATCTCTCTCTTTTGAAAATAAAAAATCAATCCATTTCATCTTCTTCTTTCCTTATATGAAATCCACAATTTGGACAAACAAATACTTTTTTATTGAAATTATCAAGTTTTTCACAAGCTCTATTAAGAAAATATTTTACAACTTTACTATCAGTTTCAAGATTTTTAAGAGGCTCTATAGCACGAATATCACCAAGACTTTCAAGTTTGATAATTGTTTTTTTTAATTTATCTGGATTTTTGGTAGAATAAAGTTCTTCTAATAATCTATAAAAAGTATCAGCAGCAGGTTTTTTTTCTAATTCAGGATTAATTTCTTTTTCAAGCGGAGATTTTTGAGAAACAAGTCTGTTTAATATATCAAGTTCATCAACATCAATAGCTGTAGTTATTTTATTAAGTCTTTCGAGTGCTTTTGCAGATTGATTTGCAATTAATTTATTTTTATCTTTAGTAAGATTTAGAAGAATTCCTGAAAATCTTGGAGCTTTGATTTTATCAATAAGAAAAATAACAGCTGCTTTTTCAGAAAGACTATCTTTTTGGGACATTTTTTGTATAATTGCATCAATATCATGCTCGTCATAATAGGTAAGAAGATAATTAGCAGCAGTTATTCTAACTCTAGGATTTTCATCGCTTAAAAAAGGTTCAATTGTATGACTTATATCTTTTCCACCTAGATTAGATAAAGATTCAATTGTATTTGAACGAATTCTAGCATCAACATGGTCAAGAAATGGCATTATTGAAGTTATATCGATTTTATCACCAAGACAACCAAGTGCTCTTATTATAGTTGCAAGGACAAAAGGATCATTTTCTTTATTAACAAGATCTCTTAAATAATTTATGTATTTTTTTCTATTTAAATGAATTATATTTTTTAATAAATCAAGTTTTGAAGGAGTATCACCATTAAACATTATATCTATGAATTTATGATCATTTATATCTATATTTTGTATTTCTTTTTTCATATCTTTAGAAAGAATATCAAGACTTTTTCTAGCATAAAAAAGAAGATCTTTATCTTTTTCTAAAAATATGAATTTCCTAAGTATTGGAATTCTTTTATTATCAATTGTTTTTACAAGATCTTTTAAAGCATCGAGCCTTACTTTTTTACTTGGATTATTAAGTTTTTGTTCAATATCCATAATTTATTTTGCCATCCATAAAAATATAATCTAATTATTATATCAGATAATTGCATGTTTTTCTCATATTGTGTACCGCTTGACAAAAATTTACCTAAAAGATATATTAGTTTTTGTTAATTATGCAAATATTTAGGAGGGGTAATGGAAGCTTATTGTAAAATATGCGGAGAATTTCTTCCAGAAATCACTGATTTTGAAGATTTCTGTTGTGATAGAGATATTTGTCAAAAGCTTTATAAAATAAATTTTTTTGATAAAGGTAAAAAAATCTCTGCTAAAGTAGATTTAAAACCTTTAAGACCCTGGACTTCAGGTTGTATTGATAATTTATGGAAAAACATGCTAAGAGGATGGAATCCTGAAAAAACAGCAAAAGAAACAAATAGAGATATAGATGATGTAAAAAAAATGACCGATGTTTTAAGACGAGATGGTTTTGAAAAAATTTATTATCAGAAAATAGCTGAAGAAAAATCAATTAAAGGTAAAAGTATAAATGTTGACTGGTTAAAGAAAAACGGTCTAGTACAATAATCTTTTTTTCTGGAGTTTATTATGAGAAATAAATTAATGTTTATTGTTTTATTTATAATTAATTTTTGTATTTTATCAAATGCAGGTCAATTAAATGTAGCTATAGTATGGCATCAACATCAGCCTGATTATAAAGATGGAAATCTTTATGAAGCACCATGGGTTAGATTACATAGTATTAAAGATTATGTTGATATGGTTTCTATAATAACTTCTTATCCTAATGTTAGATTAAATGTCAATCTTGTTCCTTCATTAATGAAACAAATAGATGATTATATTTTTAATAATGCAAAAGATAGATTTCTTATTTTAATGGAAAAAGAAAAGACAGATTACACAAATGAAGAAAAAATATTTATACTTGAAAGATGTTTTGATATAAGTTGGGAAAATGTTATAAAAAAATATCCGTATTATTACAGCCTTTTGAAAAAAAGAGGACTTAAAGGTGATGTAAATGAGGAAACTTTAAAAAAATTTAAAGATTATGAATATAGAGATTTGCTTGTATGGTTTAATCTTGCATGGTTTGACCCGGATTTTCATGAAGAACTTAATTACTATTTTTTAAAAGAAAAACATTTTACTTATAATGATTGTAAATATCTTATAAATTTTCAAAAAGAAATAATGGCACAAATAATTCCATTACACCGAAATCTTATGCTTCAAGGTAGAATAGAACTTACTACCACTCCTTATTATCATCCGATATTACCGCTTATTTACAATACAAATACAGCTTCAAGAGCGTTTAAAGGAATAAAACTTCCAAAAGAATTTTCTTTTCCCGGAGATGCTTATATACATGTAAAAAAAGGACTTGAATCATTTAAAGAAAGATTTGGTAAATACCCAGCAGGAATGTGGCCAGCAGAAGGTTCAGTATCAAAAGAAATAGTTCCGATATTCGCACAAAACAATATTAAATATATTATGACAGATGAGGAAGTTCTTGCAAAAAGTCTTGATATAGTTTTTGAAAGAGATGAAAAAGGTAATGTTTTAAATCCAGAACTTCTTTATAGACCTTATGTTACCGAGCATAATAATAATAAAATATTTGTTGTTTTTAGAGATAGAAAACTATCAGATAGAATTGGTTTTGATTATTCAAAAATGACAGCAAAAAAAGCTGTTGAAGATATGGAAAATTATCTTTTAAATATAAAAAAATCAGTTGATAAAAACAAAGATTATGTTGTAACTATAATACTTGATGGAGAAAATGCTTGGGAAAATTATAAAAATGATGGTAAAGAATTTTTTCATAGAATGTATTCAATGTTTAATGAAAGTAAAGATTTAAAACTTGTTACTTTAGAAAACTATATAGAAAAAAACAATAATTATGGAAGAATAGATGAATTATGGTCAGGTTCTTGGATTGGAGCTGATTTTACAACTTGGATAGGAGAAGATGAAGAAAATATAGCTTGGAATTATCTTCTTGAAACAAGAGAAATGTTTAGAAAAAAAATGCCTGTTTTAAATCAAGAAGAAAAAATAGAAGCATTTGAAAACATTTTAAAAGCTGAAGGTTCTGACTGGTTTTGGTGGTTTGGAAAAGATCAGGAAAGTTCAAATGATATATTTTTTGATAATATGTTTAGAAAAACTTTAAAAAATGTATATTCTATATGTAAAGAAAAAGCTCCTTTATACTTGGATACTCCAATAATTGATTTAGAGGTTGTAAATGAAAAAAAAGGTAGTATTTATTTCAAACCAGTTATAGATGGCAATAAAGAAAAATCATGGGAAAACGCTTATTCAATATTTTCTAAAACAAATTCTGGAGTTATGAAAAAATCTCCACAAGGAATTTCTTCATTGTATATAACAACTTGGGAAGATGATTTTTATTTTTTTACTGAATTTGAAGAAAATATAAATATGTCTAATATTTTTTTGTATATTAATGGTAAAAATATACCTTTATCGCAGATTAATTCCTTTATAGGAGAAAGAAGTATAGAAGCAAAAATTACCGAAAAAATCCAAAATTTTGCAGTAGTTGTAATGGAAAACGGAAAAATAATATCAAGACTTCCTGAAAATAAAGATATAAAACCATCCTATCAAATAAGACATAAATTACAAAAAATAGTAGAATTTAACGATAAAAAAAATGATGATTATGGAGATGGAAATATTATTTATCCAGGAAATCAGGTTTTTGTCAAAAAAATGTTTGATCTTGAAAAAGTAGAACTATTCCAAGATAATTCAAGTTATTACTTTTTTGTTAAAATAGGAAATACTGATAATCCTTGGAATTCACCAATAGGAATATCAACTCAGACAATAGATATATATATATCAAAAAACTTTGATAAAAAAACAGAACTTTTACCTGGTAGAAAAGCTTATAGCAGAGGTATTTGGGATTATGCAATATCTGTTGAGGGTTGGAAACAATTTTTATATAAGAAGGAAAAAGATAAAGTTACAGAAATAAGCGGTGTAGAATGTTATAAAGACAATATTACAGGTGAATTAATAATTAGAGTTGATAAAAAGAATTTCAAGTATTCATTGGATTCACAAACAGGTTATTTAATTACAGTTTGCGGTCAGGATGGAATGAGCGATAATAGAATAAGAAAAGTTGGCATAGATAAAACAGAATGGAGTTTTGGCGGTGGAAAACCAGATTCAAGCAATATTATAGATATTCTTGATAAAGGTGAGCAAAAAAAATCACTTTCTGATAGAATTATACCGTTTCTATATTAAAATTATTTTTTCAACAATTACAGAGAATTCAATTTGGAGATATTATGAAAATAGCATTAAATGGGGGAGAACCTGTTAGAAAAGAATTTCTTCCTTTTTTTAAACCAGAAATTAGCAATACTGAAATACAAGAAGTTATAGATACTTTAAAATCAGGTTGGATTACAACTGGACCCAAGACAAAGCAATTTGAAGAAAAATTTGCTGAATATATAGGTATAAAACATGCAATCGCTGTGAGCTCATGCACTGCTGGACTTCATTTAGCATTAGATGCTATTGGTATAAGACCAGGAGATGAAGTAATAACAGTACCATATACATTTTGTTCAACTGCAAATGTAATAGAACAAATGGGAGCAACCCCAGTTTTTGTAGATATAGACCCAGATACTTTTAATATAGACCCTTCAAAGATAGAAGAAAAAATATCTGAAAAGACAAAAGCTATAATGCCAGTTCATTTTGCAGGACATCCTGCTGAAATGGATGAAATAATGGAAATTGCAAGAAAATATAATATTTATGTTATAGAAGATGCAGCACATGCAACAGAAAGTTGGTATAAAGATCATAAAATCGGCATAATTGGTGATATTACTGTTTTTTCATTTTATGCAACTAAAAATCTATGTACTTCTGAAGGTGGAATGATTACAACTAGAAATGATGAATTTGCCGAAAGAATGAGAATTATGAGTCTTCACGGAATTTCAAAAGACGCATGGAAAAGATATGGAAAAGAAGGTTCATGGTTTTATGAAGTAGTAGATTGTGGTTATAAATATAATTTTACAGATATTCAAGCATCTTTAGGAATTCATCAACTTGAAAAGCTTGAAATAAATAATTTAAAGAGAAAAGCTGTTGTAACAAAATATAATGAATTTTTTTCAGGTTTTGAAGAATGTTTTATACCAATTACAAAAGATTATGTTAAAGCAGCATATCATCTTTATCCGTTAAGAATTGATTTTTCAAAATTAGATTGTGATAGAAAAGAATTTATATCAGCTCTTTCCAGTGAAAATATCGGAGCTAGTGTGCATTTTATTCCTTTACACACGCAACCTTATTATATTAATAAATATAATTATAAAAAAGATGATTTTCCAATTGCTTACAATGAATATACAAAAGAAGTTTCACTTCCGCTTTTTCCTTCAATGACAGAAAACGACATAAATGATGTATGTTTATCAGTTGAAAAGATAATAAAATTTTTCCGTAAAAAAATGTCAGTAATAAAAAAAATAGATAATAAAGATTTAAATGTACGCTCAATAAAAGCAAAAGAATATATTGATGAAAGAATTTCAAAAATAGCTTCGTATTTTACACCCGAGGATTTTGATGCATTGCATACTGAAGCTGAAATGAAAGTTATGGAATTAGTACTTGAAACAATATCAATTTATTATGAAGATGAAGCAGATGATTATGTTAAAGATAATTTTGATAAATTTATAGATAAAAAGATAATAGAAATGTCAAGTAGTGTTGTTTAAGGAGTTATTATGCTTTCAATAAAATGGTATGGACATTCATGTTTTGTTATAAAATACAATGATTTTTCAATTGTAACTGACCCTTTTGATTCATGTGTTAATTATAAACTTCCTATAATTAATCCAGATATTATTACAGTAAGTCATTATCATGGTGATCATTCTGAACCTGAATTTCTTAAAAAAGCTCCTGTTATTGATCAGAATAATTTAATTTATAATTCAAATAATATTAATATAACTGGTATAAAAAGTTATCACGATGAAAATATGGGTAAAGAGCGTGGGGAAAACACAATATTTCATTTTAAAATACAAAATAATATATCAATAATTCATCTTGGAGATCTTGGTTGCAAAATGCCAAAAATATCAGATATTGCAGAAAACCTTATAATCTTAGCTCCATTTGGAGGATTTTTTACAATAGATGGTAATAAATCATTAGAAATTGCTCAAAAATTAAAAGCGAAATATTTAATTCCAATGCATTATAAAACAGATAAAGTTGATTTTGAACTTAAAAAACTTTCAGATTACAATTTTGAATTTATAAAAAAAGATATAATCGAAATAAACAATATAAATGATTTCCCAACAAACTTAGAGATAATCGAACTTTCTTATTAAAAAACATACTTGGGTGAAAATCTTTGACATTATCAATTGAATCCTTTTGATTTTTTTTTGTTTTTTTCTGTTTCAAATTATTTTGACATATTAAAAGATGTTAATTATACTTTGGGTGCATGTTTTAACATTTAAAAATATAATAATCCAAAAAAAGTTTAGGGAAGGGGCAATTTATGGAATTAAAGACTTTTCCACAGGGAATTCATCCCTCTGATTCAAAGGAATTGACTAAAGAGCTTCCTGTAAATAATATGCCAGTGCCAAAAAAAGTGATAATACCACTTTCACAGCATATTGGCGCATCAGCTACATGTATTGTTCAAGTTGGTGATTTTGTAAAAACAGGACAAAAAATTGGAGATGCAGCTGGTTTTATATCTGCTAATATTCATTCAAGTATAACTGGTAAAGTTATAAAGATTGATGAATGTAATACTCCAGGTGGAAGAAGATCAAAGTGTGTTGTTATTGAAGGTGATGGTAAAGACGATTGGATAGAGTATAAAAAACAAGAAAATCTTGATCTTTTATCTGCAAAAGATATAAAAAATATTATTCATGAAATGGGTATTGTTGGAATGGGCGGAGCTACATTTCCAACTAGTGTCAAATTATCTCCACCAGAAGATAAAGTTATTGATTCACTTATAATTAATTCAGCTGAATGTGAACCTTATCTTACTTGTGATTATAGACTTATGATAGAAAGAACTATGGATACTATAAAAGGTATTAAAATAATGATGAAAGTTCTTGATATTGACCGGGCTTTTATTGGTATTGAGTCAAATAAAATGGGTGCTTATAATACTTACAGAAAAATGCTTGATGGTGATAAAAGTATAAAACCTGTTCTTCTTCAGACTAAATATCCACAAGGAGCTGAAAAAAGTCTTATAAAAGCTATTTTAAATAGAGAAGTACCAAGTTGTGGTCTTCCTATGGATGTTGGTGTTGTGGTTCATAATACTGGAACTGTTCTTGCTGTATATGAAGCTGTTGTAAAAGGAAAACCTCTTATTGAAAGAGTTGTCACAGTTACAGGTTATGGAATAAGACAGCCTCAAAATTTACTTGTTAGATTAGGTGTGTCTTTTGAAGAAGTTATAAATCAATGCGGTGGTTTTATTGATAAACCTGGTAAAGTTATAAATGGTGGACCTATGATGGGTATTGCACAATGGGATATTACTGTTCCTGTTATAAAAGGTACTTCAGGAATTCTTGTAATACCTGCGGAAGCTGTTATAGAGTATTATGAAAATCCATGTATAAGATGTGCAAAATGTGTAGATGTATGTCCACAATTTCTTATTCCGTCTGAACTTGCTAAATACTCTAAAAAATATAATTGGGATGCTTGTGATGATTATGGTGTTTTTGATTGTGTAGAATGTGGTTCATGTTCTTTTGTATGTCCGTCAAAAATAAATATTGTTCAATATATAAAAATGGCGAAAAATGAGATAAATATGAGAAAAAGAAGATAAATATGGGGGAGAAACATGGAAAAAGTTAAACTTGCGGTAACACCTGCTCCGCATATAAAATCCATTGATACAGTTTCGTCTGTGATGCTGGATGTTGTGATTGCACTTTGTCCTGCAATCCTTGCAAGCATTATATTTTTTGGTATAAAAGCACTTATTATAATTGTCACTTGTGTTGCATTTGCAGTTTTAAGTGAATATATATGTCAAAGACTAATGGATAGACCGGTTAGAATAAATGATTTTTCAGCTGTTGTGACTGGAATTCTTTTAGCATTTTGTCTTCCACCTTCAATACCATGGTATATTGCTGCATTAGGTGCGGTTTTTGCAATAGTTATAGGTAAAATGGTATTTGGTGGTTTAGGATATAATATTTTTAATCCAGCTCTTGTTGGAAGAGCATTTTTATTAGCTTCATGGCCTGTTTTTATGACTTCTTGGAGTTTACCCGAAAAACTCACCTCGTCAAATTGGGCATCTTTATACGATTCAACAACATCAGCTTCAGCACTTGGTATGTTTAAAGAAGCTTTAAATGTTGCAAAATCAGGTGGTGGTACACAAGGTCTTGAAAGTGTATATTCACAGTTTTCTATAAGTAGTTTGTTTTTTGGTAATGTTCCTGGATCTTTAGGCGAAACTTCTGTTATAGCTTTGCTTCTTGGAGCTTTTTATTTGTGGTTTTATAAAAAACACATTACATGGCATATACCGGTAACTTATATAGCAACAGTAGGTTTGCTTGCTTATATTGGTGGTGGTCCTGAACTTATGACTGGTAATTATTTATTTCATATAACAAGTGGTGGACTTATTCTTGGAGCTTTTTTTATGGCTACAGATATGGTTACATCTCCTATAACTCCTTATGGAAGGATAATATTTGGACTTGGTGCTGGATTACTTGTATTTATAATAAGAATATTTGGTGGTTATCCTGAAGGTGTTTGTTATTCTATATTAATAATGAATGCAGCAACTCCTCTAATTGATAGATGGACAAGACCAAGAAAATTTGGGGAGGTAAGATAATGGGGAATATTATTAAACTCGGTTTTATACTTATGATATTTTGTCTTGTTTCAGCAATTTCTTTAAGTTATATAAATGATATTACTTTACCTTTAATAAAATCTAATTCACAAAAAAATGAAGCTCTTGCAAAACAAAGTCTTTTTGTGGGAAATATACTTGATCTTACAAAATTTCCAGAAAGAGAATATATTATAAATGATCCAAATAATGAAAAAAGAAGAGTTCTTCTTATTAAAAAGACAAAAGTATATGTTCTTTCAATTGATTCAGAATTTTTTGGAATAGCAAAGAATAATGCAAAAAAGGAAATGGAAGATATTGAAAAAGTAATGAATACTGATCAGTTAATTGATATTAAAAAAAGTCCTCTAAAACATAAAAAACTTTATGAATTTATAATTAAAGCTTTTGCATCAAGTATTAGTTTTGAAAAAAAGAAAGTAGCTGTCGATGTTTATGGAGTTGATATTCCGATAAATGATGATCTTAGTTCATCTTTTAGAGGTTCAGAATTAATATTTAGAAAGCTTCAAAACAATAAAATAGCTTTTGAAAAAGTAGATAATGATTATTTTGAAAAAATTGTAGCAGATAAAAAAATTCTTTTTAACGATAGTTCGAGTCTTGAAATTGATAGTAGAGAAAATAGTTTTAAAGTTTTTTCTTATGATAAAGTTCAAATTGGAGATTATTCACCAGGTTATGTTTTTAAAATATCTCCAAATGGATATTCTTCATGTGTTCAGACCTTAGTTGCAGTCGATAATAAGGGTAATATTGCTGGACTTAAAATAGTGTCTCAGCAGGAAACTCCTGGTCTTGGAGCAAAATGTCAGGAAAACTGGTTTCAGAATCAGTTTAAGGGAGTAGGTCTAAATAATCTTTATCTTACAAAAAATAACAAACTTGGCAAAATAGATTCAATAACAGCAGCTACAATTACTTCCCAAGCTGTAACTTCTGGAGTAAGAGCTGGTCTTGAAGATTTTCTTAAAATCATCGGGAGGAAAAAATGAATATATTAAAAATATTGAAAAATGGAATAATAGATGAAAATCCTATATTTGTACTTATGCTTGGACTTTGTCCTACTTTAGGAGTTACAAGTAGTGTTGAAAATGGTCTTGGAATGGGACTTGCTACTCTTTTTGTTCTTGTATGTTCTAATCTTGTTATATCTTTGCTTAAAAAAGTTATTCCTAATAAAATAAGAATTCCAGTATTTATAGTAATAATAGCATCATTTGTTACAATTGTAGATATGCTTATGAATGCTTATTTTCAAACTTTATACTTAAAACTTGGAATTTTCATTCCACTTATTGTTGTGAATTGTATAATTCTTGGAAGAGCTGAAGCTTTTGCTTCAAAGAACGGATTATTTCCATCTTTTTTAGATGGATTAGGAATGGGTATTGGATTTACTTTATCTCTTTCTCTTCTTGGTTTAGTAAGAGAACTTTTTGGAAATGGTACAATACTTAATTTTCAGATATTTGGTGCAAATTTTAAACCAGCTTTACTTATGATACTTCCTCCTGGAGCTTTTTTGACTCTTGGTTGTCTTGTTGCGTTGAAAAAATTTATTCAGGATAGGAGGTAATTTAAATGGATTATGCTAAGATTTTTACAATAATAATTTCAGCTGTATTTGTAAATAACTTTGTTTTATCAAGATTTTTAGGCTTATGTCCTTTTGTTGGTGTTTCAAAAAAACTTGAAACTTCTGTTGGAATGGGGTTTGCAGTAATGTTTTGTATGTCTTTAGCTGGTGTTGTAACTTGGCTTTGCAATAGATTTATTCTAGTACCTTATGAAATAGAATATTTAAAAACTATTATGTTTATCCTTGTAATAGCTGCATTGGTTCAGTTTGTGGAACTTTTTATGAAAAAATTTATGCCAGCACTTTATCAAGCTTTAGGTATATTTCTACCTCTAATAACAACTAATTGTGCAGTTTTAGGAGTTTCACTTCTTAATATTCAGGAAGGTTATTCTCTTTTTGAAACATTAATAAACAGTGTTGCTGTTGCATGTGGTTTTACACTTGCACTTGTACTTATGGCAGGAATTAGAGAAAGACTTGAGCTTGCCGATATGCCAAAAGCTTTTGAAGGTGCCGGAATAGTTTTTATAACTGCTGGACTTCTTTCACTTGCATTTATGGGATTTATAGGAATTTTATAAGGAGATTATTATGACGACTGTTGCACTTATAGGATTAGGTGGACTTGGACTTTTTTTTGGTCTTTTACTCGGAGTAGCGTCTAAACTTTTTCATGTAGAAATAGATGAGAGAGTTGAAATGATAAATGAAGTATTGCCGCAAGCAAATTGTGGAGCTTGTGGATATGCTGGTTGCATGGGTCTTGCAGAAGCTATTGTGAAAGGCGAGGCAGAACCAAGTGCTTGTACTGCTGGCGGAATTGAAGTTGCAAAAAACATAAGTAATATTATGGGTGTTTCAGCATTATCTAATGCCAAAAAAGTAGCTTATCTTAAATGCAAAGGAACAAGTTTAGTTACAAAAGATAAATTTGTTTATAATGGAGCAATCGATTGTAAAGCAGCTTCTCTTATTATGGGAGGTTCAAAATCCTGTGCTTATGGTTGTCTTGGACTTGGAACCTGCGTAAATATATGTCCTTTTGATGCAATGAAAATAAATAAAGATACAATGCTTGTTGAAATAGATGAAGAAAAATGCACAGGTTGTGGTAAATGTATTAAAGAATGTCCAAAAAATGTTCTTGATTTAGTTCCTGTAAATTCTAAAGTAAGAGTAGCATGTAATTCTCAAGATAAAGGTGCTGATGTAAAGAAAGTTTGTGAAAAAGGTTGTATTGGTTGCAGAATTTGTGAAAAAGTATGTCCTTTTAATGCAATAAAAGTTAATAATAATATTGCTCTTATAGATTATTCTTTATGCAGAGAATGTAATCTTTGTGTAGAAAAATGTCCTGTAAAAGTTATTGATTCAAAAGCTATTCAAAGAAAAAAAGCTTATATTGATGAAGAAAAATGTATTGGTTGTACAATTTGTAAAAAAGCATGTCCTGTTGAAGCTATAACAGGTGAATTAAAAGGAAAGCATAATGTTGATGCAAATAAATGTATTGGATGTAGCGTCTGTGCTGAAAAATGCCCTAAAGATGCAATAACAATGCAATGATAAAAGAAGCTTATTTTTATAAAAAACATAACGATACTATAATTTGTACTCTCTGTCCAAATGCTTGTAAATTTGAGAAAGACAAAGATATTGGAAAATGTCTTGCTTATAGAAGAGATAAAGATATTCTTATATCTGAAAATTATGCAAAAATAACTTCAATTGCACTTGATCCAATTGAAAAAAAACCTCTTTCAAGATATTTACCTAAATCTAATATTCTTTCTATAGGAACATTTGGTTGTAATATGCATTGTCCTTTTTGTCAAAATTCTGAAATTAGTCAGACTAAGGTTGATTATACTGAAGTTTCTCCTCAAAAACTTTTACAAAAAGCTTTAGAACTTGTAAAAAATGGTAATATAGGAATTGCATTTACTTATAATGAACCTTTTGTATGGTATGAATTTGTATATGAAACAGCAAAATTATTTAAAGAAAATTCGCTTAATGTTGTTTTGGTGACTAATGGGCAAATAAATAGTAAACCGCTTGAAAAGATTTTACCTTTTATAGATGCTTTAAATATTGATTTAAAAAGTATAAAAGCTGAATTTTACAATGATTATTGTTTTGGAAATCTTAATACTGTAAAAAATACTATTAAAAAGTGTCATGAAAACGGTAAACATATTGAAATAACAAATCTTGTTATTCCACAAAAAAATGATACTTTTGAGGAATTTGAAGAGCTTACTGATTTTGTAAAAACTATATCTGAATATATTCCATTACATATTAGTAGGTATTTTCCAAGATATAAAGAAGATATTTTGCAAACTCCAATTCATACTATAAATAAATTTAAAGAAATTGCAGAAAAAAAATTAAAATTTGTATATACTGGGAATGTGTAGATAAAATATGAAGCGTGACAGGTGAAGCGGTGAAGTAGTGAGATGGTGAAAGGGTGAGATAGTAAAGGCTTTAAATCCATTTCACTAAAAAATGTTCAGTGAACATTTTGATTCACTATTTCGCTATTCGCTGATTTTAAAAGATGTATTTATGGAGGTTATATGAGTAATTTTGAATGGGAAAATATTGAAAAAAAAGCTGGCAGAAAAAAATATATATCACTTGTTATAATATTCCTCGCAGTATCTTTATTTATTGTTTATTATAAAAATGTAATACTTGTAGAGTCTGATAAAGAAGTTATTAAAGAAAGACTATTAAAAGAACAAGTTTCTAAATCACAAAAAATTGAAGAAAAAGATCTTTATGACATGCTTTATACAGTTAAAATCGGCAGATTTCTTGATTTTGATTTAGCAAGAGATTTTATAATAAAAAATAATATAAAAGTGTTTAATATTTATAAAGAAGATCAAGATATATATGTTAATCTAGGACCAATAGATGATTTTGAAAAAGTTCAGAATATTAAAGATGATTTTATAAGAAATGGTTATCCGGCAATAGTAGAACTTTTTGAAAAAAGAGAAGAAGTTGTTAATACTATTGATTCTAATTTAAAAGAAAAAACTTCTGAAAAGAATTTAAATCCTATAAAATCAGATAATATCAAAAAAACAGATAAAATTATAAAAACTGAAAAAACTATAAAACCCGAAAAAACTGAAATTTCAAAAGTAAATGAAGATGGTGTTTACATATCTGACCCTTTAAATCTTAAATCTGGATTCACAATACAGGTAGCAGCATTTAGAGAATTGACAGATGCAAATATGACTAAAAATAAACTTAGATTTTCAGGAATAAATCCAGTTATAATTAAAGAAAGTGGATATTTTAAAGTTCAAATAGGACTTTTTGAAACAAAAATAGAAGCTGAAGATTATGTCAAAAAATTTGATAAAAGTGTAATTCCTGATTTTTATATAAAAAAAGTGCAAAGATAAACTTGTTAAATATAGAGGGTGATTTGAAATATATTTTTAAAGCTTTGTTTTTATATATAATTTTTATATATTCTTTTTGTGTTAATTCTCAAACAATCAAATTAGAAAGTGTTATAAAATATGAGCATTTTAAAACTACAGCAGCCATAACTCTTACAGATGAATATATTTTTGTATTAGATTCAAAGACAAAATATATTTATAGATTTGATCAAAATTGTCAGTTCCAGATGAAATTTGGAGGAGAAGATTATTTTACTCTGCCAATTGATATAGAATCTGATGGTTTTAATAATATTTATGTATTAGATTCTCATATTAATATTGTAAAAAGATTTGATCTTAACGGAGTTTATACTGGAATAAGTGCACAAAGATTAGATCATCCTTCTGATTTATCAAGAGATAAAGAAGGAAGATTTATAATTGCTGATTTTGGTTCAAGAAAAGTCAAAATATATACTCCTGAATGGAGATTATCAGAAGAGTTTATAGTAAAAGATATTAACAATTTATCCTATAGTCCAACAGCAGCATATATAAATAATAATGAAATTTTTGTATCAGATTGGTCAAAAAATAGAATTAATATTTACAATATGAAAGGAACTCTTATTAATTCTATAGGAAAAGAAGTTCTTGAACAAGGGGATTTTTACAAAATAGAAGGAATTGTTAAGGATAATGATAATAGATTATATCTTCTTGATTGGGGAAATTCTAGATTAACTATTTTAGATAAAGATTTTAAATTTATTGAAAATCTTGGAAGTTTTGGAGTAGGTGAAAATAATTTTAGATATCCACAGGATATGAAAATTGTAAAAAACAGATTATTTATAACTGATAGTATGAATAAATGTGTAAAAATATTTAAAATTGAAGGTTCAATTGAGATGTTTATAAATGTAAAAGATATACAAGTTCCATTATTTCCTAAAACACAGATTTTTATAGAGCATAACATTGAATTTTTTGATGTAAAAAAACTTGATATTAATATTAATTCAAAAAAAATTGATATTAAAGAAATCAATAGAGATAATAATGTTATAACAATTGACTTTCCTGTTGAGCTTTTAGATAAGAAAGTTGATTTTTATGGTATATATAATTATAATGAGGATATTAAAATCCGATTTGAAAAGAAAATTCGACTGGAGAATCAAAAATGAAAAGTAGAAAATATCAGGAAACAGTTGAGTCGCTAATTTTCTTATCACCATTTTTAGTAGTATTTGCAATGTTTTTGCTATATCCTATAATCTATTCATTATATCTTTCTTTTCATGAAGTAGTGGATCTTTCTCAAGTTTTTTCAAGTCTTGATTTTGTAGGAATGAAACATTATTCACAATTAATGGGTGATAAAGAATTTTGGTGGAGTCTTGTAGTTACATTTGGTTATTCACTTATAAGCATTCCATTTGGTATTATTATAGCTTTAATTTTAGCATTACTTCTTAGTAATAAACTCCCAGGTAAGACTTTTTTTAGAAGTGCATATTTTTTGCCTAATGTGCTTGATGTTCTTGTAGTTAGTATTATCTGGACTTTAATATACAGTGCTCCATATGGTTATTTACTTCAATTAATGAGTAAAATAGCTCAACTTGATATTATATTTATTTCTTCATTTTTTGAAACACTTTATAATTATTTTGCCAAAACTGGTTTTTTAGGAAATCCAGTATTTGCTTTACCAGCAATAATCTTTGCTTTAACCCTTAAAGGAGCTGGATTTGGCATGGTATTGTTTTTAGCTGCAATACAAAATATTCCTGAAGATTTATATGAAGCTGCTGATATTGATGGAGCTTCAAAAATAAGAACTTTTTTTTCAATAACATTGCCAATGTTAAAGCCGATTTTATTTTTTATGATTATAACAGGGATAATTGGTTCTCTAAATGCTTTTACTGAAATATATGTTATGACATCAGGTGGACCTAATATAACAATTAGTGAAAGTGTACCGTTTTTTGGAGGTACAACACAGGGAGCTACAAAAGTTACAGGTTATTATTTATTTAGAAAATTTAGAGATCTTAAACTCGGGTATGCTGCAGCAATATCCTATGTATTACTTTTTATTACAATATTTATAACATTCCTTAATATGAAATTTTTTAAAAACGATGATTAGGCGGTAATAATATGAAAAAAAAGACTAAAGATAGGTTATATTCATATACAATACTCTTATTTCTTTCAATAGGATTGTTTGTTGTGTTGTTTCCATTTGCTTGGATGTTTTCAACAGCATTTAAATCAACAGGAAAAGCTTTTACTTTTTCGCTAATTCCAGATAAATTGAATTTTGCAAATTTCCGTAAAGTACTTGCAGGAGAAAACCTTATTCACGAGCCTGAATATGTACCTTATTATGACGAAATAACAGATAAAGTATTTTTTCCAACAAATGATGAAGGACCTTTATCTATAGTTGCAGATTTTACACAAAATAGAATTGAAAAAATGAAAAAAAATGGCAAAATATGGGAATATAGTCAGAGATTATCAAATGGTAAATACAATTATTCATTTCACAAAGCAGAAGAACTCTTTGATTATGAAGTAAAAGGTGGAGAAAAAGAAAGAGTTGAATTTACCTCAACAGTTAAAGGAAGTACGGTTTATATTGTTGGTAATATGACAGCATGGAAGCCTAAAAAACTCAGAGAAAAAAATGGTGAACATTATAATTTTATGTATGTTGAACCAGGTAATTATCAGTATTATTTTACTACAGAAATACCGCAATCAAGAAAACTTACTTTTAGTAAAAATGGTAAATTTTTAAAACTTGATAATCTTGGTATTGTACCAATTGTAAAAGGACAAGAAGTAGAAGTATATTATGAGGGTGAGACAAATAAAAAAGTATATTATGTAAGTAATCTTAATAATTGGAAAATATCACATGAACAGGAAGCACTTAGAATAAATCAATATAATAATCTGCATAAAGCAATTCTTCCACTTGAAAAAGATATTTATATAAATTTTTTTGAAGTAGATGATATTTCACAACTTGAGAATGTTGATATTAAAAAAAATTGTTATCATTATATAATTGAAAATGACAAAATAAGAGTTGGTAAAAACGATTTTTGGCATGAATTTAAAAAAGTATTTACAACAACAGGTAATTTTGCACGATATTTTTTCAACTCATTTATAGTAGCGTTTTTTGCAGCGACATTAACAACATTTATATGTTCTTTTTCAGGTTATGTATTTGCAAAAAAACAATTTTATGGAAAAGATGTATTATTTAAACTTTTACTTGCAGGAATGATGGTTCCTGGAATGATGTTTATGGTTCCACAATATGCACTTGTTTATAAATTAGGAAGTATAGAATTTTTAGGAATTGGTAAATTTCTCTCAACTTTTCAAATAATGGGTATGAATACTTATGGAGCAATGATAATACCACATTTAGCCAATGTATTTGGATTGTTTTTAATAAAACAGTTTATGGAAACTATTCCTACATCGCTAATTGAAGCTGCAAAAATAGATGGAGCTTCTGAAAGTAAAATATTTTATACAATAATGGTTCCAGTTTCAGCACCAATTATAATGACATTGTTTTTACTCACATTTATAGGACAATGGTCAAATTTCCTGTGGCAACTTATAATATCTACCTCGTCTAATATGTATACTCTCCCAGTAGGACTTGCAATGTTTCAGGGACAGTATTCTTCTGAATGGACAAAACTCATGGCAGCCTCAACTATAACTGTAATTCCTATTATAATATTATTTATATTTGCACAAAGATATTTTATAGAAGGAATGACAAAAGGTGCAGTAAAGGGTTGATTAATGGAAAAAGATCTTAAGTTAATGCATTTTGAATTTGAAGGAATAGTCAATGATGTTTGTCGATTAGAAAGAAAATTTTTAAGACATAAAGGTGTTCATAGTGTTGATGTTATTTTAGCTGAAAAAGTTATTTATTTTACAATAGATACAGATGTAGTGCAGGTTGATTCACTTATTGAGATGATTCAGATTGAAAATCTTAAAATAATATAAAGAGGTGATTATGAAAAATCTGTTAAAGTTAATGGTTTTGTTAATTGTTATAAGCTTTGTTTGTGGATGTGGAAAAACAGACAATAAAAAAACAGCACAAAATGTTTCAGAAGCTAAAGATGCAAGCCAAAACATATATGGATTTGCAATGAGAAATACATTATGGTGGACATTTCCTTTTTTCAATACATTTGATGCTGAGTTTATAGATGAAAATGGAAAATGTGTGTTAAATAACAATAATGGTGTAAAAGCACTTCAGTATAAAGTTAATCTTTATACAAAATATGGAGTAGAAGCAGGAGCATGGCAGGCTGGAGCAATTGGTCCTGACACAGGATTTTTAAATGAAAAATATGCAATGATAATCGATGGACCATGGGATGTTCAGAGATTTAAAGATGCAGGTCTTAATTTTGGAGTTGCTCTAATACCAGAAGGTCCTGCAGGATCCTCAACAAATGTTGGTGGAACAAATATGGTTGTATTTAGAGGGGCTAAGAATCCATATTGGGCAGCTAAATTTCTTGAATTTTTAGCATCACCTGATATACAAGCATATTGGTGCAACAAATTAGAACAAATACCTGTTAATCTCAAAGCTTACAAAATGGTTAATACAGAAGAAAAACCATTTCTTAAAGTATTTATGGAACAGATGAAATATGCAAAACCAAGACCTAATATATTAAATTATTCAGATCTTGAAGAAATTATAAATCCTCAGATGGAAGCTGCTCTTAAAGGACAAAAAACTGTAGAACAAGCTCTTACAGATGCAACTGTAAGAATTGAAGAAGAAATTTTATCAGCAGAAAAATCTCTTGAAATACCAGATGGAATTGAAGAAAATTATTCTAAGGAAAAATCTGTAACAGTTAAAATATGGGTAACTTATAATCCAACAGAAATGCAGGTGTTTAAAGAAATAATAGAAATGTTTGAAAAAAACAATGCACCAGTTAGAATTATGGCAGAACCAATACCATGGGGTGGACATCAAGAAAAAATACTTACTTCTCTTGCAACAGGAACAATACCTGATATAGCTAGAGTTGATGCTACATTTGTATATAAATTAGCTCATAAAAATGCAATTTATAATTTATCACAATTTGGATTAGATACAATAGCAAAAGATATTACTCCAGCAGCATTAGGTTCAGCACAATTTAAAGGTAAACTCTGGGCAATTCCAGATCAGGTTAATGGAGTTGCTTTATTTTATAATCAAGATATGTTTGCTGAACATGGAATTAGAAATCCACCTAAAAACTGGGAAGAATTTTTAGAAATAGCTGAAAAACTAACAATAAAACATTAATATCGGTTAATAAATTTAGAATAGGATATTATATAATAAGGAGATATTTTGATGAAAAGGTTGCGTAAAATAAAAGTTACAGCGGAAGTCCCTAAAAATTTAATAGGATTAAAAGAATTAGCTAATAATTTATGGTGGAGTTGGAGTTGTGAAGCACAGCAATTATTTACAGATATTGATGCTGTTCTTTATGAAAAAAATAACAATAATCCAATAAAACTTCTATCAAAAGTTTGTCAAGAAAGATTGCAGGAATTATCAGAAAATCAAGAATTTCTCAATAATTACAATAATGTAATGAAAGAATTTAATATTTATATGAATCAGGAAAATACTTGGTTTAATAAAAAACATTCAAAACACAAAGATAAAAAAATAGCATATTTTTGTGCAGAATTCGGAGTACATGAATGTGTTCCTATATATTCAGGTGGTTTAGGAGTATTAGCAGGAGATCATGCAAAATCAGCAAGTGATTTAGGATTACCATTTACAGGAGTAGGACTTTTATACAGACAAGGTTATTTTGAGCAAAAAATAGATAATGACGGAAGACAAAAAAACGAGTTTAACTCACATGATTTTAATGATATACCAATAACACTTGTAAAAGATGAAAATGGTAATGAAATAAAAATAAGTGTTGAATTAGATAGCAGACAAGTATATGCAAGAGCATGGAAATTGCAGGTAGGAAGAGTAAGTATATATTTACTTGATGCAGATATTGAAGAAAACTCTGCAAAAGATAGAGAAATAACTTATAAACTCTATGGCGGAGACCAAGAAATGAGAATTTCTCAAGAAATACTTCTTGGAATGGGTGGAGTTAGATTAATTAGAAAACTCGGAATAAGTCCTGATGTTTGGCATATGAATGAAGGACATTCAGTGTTTTTAGCACTCGAAAGAATAGCTGAATATGTAGTGGCTGATAAAATGACTTTTTATGAAGCATTAGAAGCAGTAAGAGCAAATACATTATTTACAACACATACACCAGTTCCAGCAGGAAATGATGCATTCCCATTAACTTTAAAAGATAAATATTTCAGAAAATACTGGGTAAAAGTTGGACTTTCAAGACAACAGTTCATGGACCTTGGATTACAGGTAATGCCAGAAGGATATGAATTATTTTCATTAACAATACTAGCATTAAAAGTAGCTGGAAGATCAAATGGAGTAAGCAGGCTTCATGGAGATGTATCATCAGATTTATGGAAAGAAGTATGGAAAGATATACCAAAATTTGAAAATCCAATAACTTATGTAACAAACGGAGTTCATACTCTAACATGGATGGCACCACAGATAAAAAAATTATTAGGTGAATATTTAAGAAAAGATTGGATGTATTATATATCAGATCCAAAAACTTGGGAAGATATTGATAAAATACCAGATGAAAAACTATGGCAAACACATGTAGAATTAAAAAGAGAATTTATAAATTTTTCAAAAAAATGGATGAAACAACAGTATAGAAGAAACAGATTATCAGCAGAACAGATAGGTGAAATAGATAATATGTTTGATGAAAATGCATTAGTAATAGGATTTGCAAGAAGATTTGCAACATATAAAAGAGCAACATTATTATTTAGAAATATTGAAAGATTAAAAAAAATAATGAATGTAGAAAATATGAAAATACACTTTGTATTTGCAGGAAAAGCACATCCAGCAGATAGAGGCGGACAAGCACTTATAGAAAACATTCATGCAATAGCTAAAAAAGAAGGATTTAAAGGAAAAATATATTTTCTTGAAAATTATTCATTACATGTCTCAAGATATATGGTTAGAGGAGTAGATGTATGGCTTAATAACCCAAAAAGACCTCTTGAAGCATCAGGAACAAGCGGACAAAAAGTTCCAGTAAATGGAGGATTAAACTTCTCAATACTTGATGGCTGGTGGGATGAAGGTTATAATGGTAAAAATGGCTGGGCAATTAATCCCAATATAGAAACTGTAGAAAACGATGAAGAACAGTCAGACATAGATGCAAATTCCATGTATGATATTCTCGAAAATCAAATATTACCATTATATTATGATCGAGATAAAAACCAAATTCCAACAAAATGGATAAAAGCAATGAAAGAATCCATGAAATCAGTAAATCCTGAGTTTTCAATGGATAATATGGTAATAAATTATTCAAACAGAATTTATGTACCAGCAATGGAAAGTGGAGAAACATACAGAAAAGAAGATTGTAAAATTGCAAAACAAGTAGCAACTGATAGATACAATACAATGTCATTGTGGAAAGAAGTTTCAGTAGAAGATTTAAAAGGATTTGAAACGCTTGAAAACATCAAACCAGGCAAAGACATAACGATTTCTTTAAAAGTCAATACAGGCAACCTTTCAGCAGAACATATCAAAGCTGAATTATGTATATATGGCAAAAATGAAAAACCTATAGATATAATACCACTCAATAGCAAAAAAGCAGGCAATAATCTTGAATTTGAATTAAAATACACATGGAAACACAGTGGAGAATTTTTTGTAGGAGTCAGATTAGTACCATATATAAATCATATGGTACATCCTTATGAATTAGGGAAAGCATACTGGCTTTCATAATATTATAGCATTCCAAAAGAGCGTATATAAATTATACGCTCTTTTGGAAGTCCCGAATCGGTCCTGACCCCAAAAACGGACCAAAACAGACATATCAAACTAGTGCAGACTTTTTTATTTTTACTCTGTCATACCGGTATGATTCTGAGCCGGTATCTGATTTAAGTTTTAGTAATTTTGAGATTGTTATATGCTGTCTTTTATTTCAATTCTTATCTTTTGATAACTTTCTTACTAACATTTATATAAAATAAAAATAACCTTGACTTATAGTACTACTACTACTACTAATACTACTACTATAATAAAACCATATTTAAAATATGGAGGAAATATTTACGAGTAAAAAACTTTTTTCAATCTTTTTAATTTTAACGGTTATGCTGATTAGTTATTCCAAACAGGGTTTTTTATTAGAAATTCATGATCAACATTTAACAACATTGATACAACAAGAAAAAAATAATCTTATAAAAGAATATTTAATAAATAAAACCCCTTCTGAAATAAACATTAGTGAAATAGTTAACTATCGATTTCTTTTAAAAGAAAATTATGTTGAAGTATATGATAACGATTATACTGTAATTTGTGAATTGAATGATATGGATTTGTTAAATAATATAAATAATAGTATTTTTGAAATAATATCAATTCAAAATACTAGGGGTTGGGGGATATTAATAAAAGAAATTTTAGTGTGGGTTGGGAGAGTTACAGCTGAAGGAATTGTTTGTGAACAAGTTATAAAACCTGTGATAACATATGTTTGGGAAGGTTCGGGTGAGCCAACAGGTCCAGCACCAACAGATTTTCCATCTCATGGAGGCGGAGGTTTTGGAGGTGGTAATGAATATAATCCAGGTAATGGAATTAATATTGGTCCTGCTGATATGTATCCAAGTGGACCTAAAAGTATTTAGGAGTTTTTAAAAATAAAGTGGAAAGAATATCTTTTAAAAATATTATATTATCCTTGATTTTATGTTTAATTGTGCTTTTTGCAATAACAGTTTTTTTTAATATAAAAAATACTGAGATAATCATGGTAATTGTTTCAATATATTATATTCTTTTCACTTTTTTTTATATAAATAAGAAAAAAATCTCGATTATTTATTTTTTTAATGAACAGAAATTAAGTATTAAACGATTAATTTCTCTTATATTAAAATACTATATGCAATATTTAGGCATAATATTATTATTGTCAATCTGCGTGTTTTGTATATTAAGTTTAATAAAATTATTTGACCATAATTTTTTTAATCAAATGTATTCTGAAATAGTTAATAGTAATTCAAAACCTTTTTTTGAACATTTAAAATATCACAGAATTAGAATTTTAAATTTATTATTATTAATTCCTTTATATGAAGAAGTTTTTTTCAGAAGGTTTATATTTTGGTCTATGAGAAAAAACTTTAAATTTGTGACCTCGATGATTATAAGCTCTATTATTTTTACTGTTTTTCATATTGATAAGCTTATTTTAGTTTTTATGGCAAGTATTTTTTTATGTTATATATTCGAAAAAGAAAAAAATTTACTTATCAATGTTATAATTCATTCTTTAATAAATTTAACTTTTTTACTAACATCTATTTAAAATAAAAATAACTTTGACTTATACTATTGATGCTTCTATAATAAAATTATAGTAATTTTTACTTTTGCAAAGGGAGTAAATAAAATGAATACAAATGACCCTGTTATTCTTAGAAATATTATTTGCGAAAATCTGTATGAAAATATGTTGTTGAATTATAGTCTTAATAATAATGTAAAACTTGATAAAAAGTTTAGCGATAAAATACCGATGAAATACCGGAATTTAACTAGAAAAATTATTTTGGGAATATCACTTAGCTATTTTATAAATGCTAATAAAATAAATTTAGTAACTGATGAAACATTCATTAAATATAGTAACAATATAGATATCGTAAAAGAATCAATAACAGATGAACTGGAAAATAATCAGGAATTAGCTGCATTTTTTGTTTCTTTTACAGATAGCTTGAAAATAAATGATATCAAAACTATTTTTTTAAATGATATTCTTTTTGAAGGAAGAGGTTTTTGGCAAGCTGTGACTGAGGGTGTTGTTGAAGGTGCAAAAGAAGGAGCTGCTTGGGGTGCTCTTATTGGTGGAGCAGCTGGAGCAATAGGTGGTACAATAGTTGGCGGACCTGTTTTAGGACAGCAGACAGCAACTGGAGGAGCACAGGCTGGAGGAGCAACTGGTGGAGCAGCTGGAGCGGCGGTTGGTGGAATTTCTGCCGGAGCTGGATGGGTTGTTGGTACTATTGAATCTTCTGATTATCAGGGAGAAGCTCCACATGGGCATCCTGGTCTACAGAGAAAAGGAGATTTATAGCAATTATTAGAATAATTGCTTATTAATTATGAATTATAAACTTTTTTATTTTATTCTGATTCTATATTTTTATTATAAATTTTATAAAGATAAAAATTTATTTAAGAATGAAAAAAAGAAATTAAATATAAAATTCGTATTAGAGACTATTTTTATTACCTTTTTATTTTGTTTTGTTTATTTTCGTTTTGTTGAAAATGTTAATATACTAATGATTGATTTGACAATGTTAAAAAAGGTTTTTACTGAAAACTATAAAATAATTTTATTATATTCAATATTGATACCGGTTATGGAAGAATTTATATACAGATTTATGTTTTATAATGTTTTTTACGATCTGGAAAATATATTAAATTCTCGTATACTTGTTTTTATTAAGATTTTTTTAATGTACATGATAATATTTTTTTATGGATTAGATATTTTAAAAGGAATAAATTCAAATTATCATATCTTGATTTCACTTTTGATTTTTTCCGGATTCATCTTATTTAATTTTGCATTAAAAAAGAATAAATTACCAATAATGCAAAGATTGTTTATAATTAACAGTATTATTTTTTTGTTGGTGCATTATAATAATATTGTTTATCAAAATGGTACGAATATTTTTTATAGGGGTCCCATGTATCTTATATTTTCAATGATACTTAATGTGATTTTTCAGAAATATAAAAGTACTGATTTTACAATTTTTTTCCATATCTGCTGGAATTTCTGGTTTATTATAGCTGGATTTTTAATATCTAATTAAACCTTCTAAATAATTGAGTCCTATGATATGGATGACCTCATGTCAAGAAAAAAAGCTGAAAATATATTTAATAAATTGCTTGAAGAATATAAAGAAGGCAAGAAATACTCTTCAGATATACCTTTGGGAACAATATTTGGTTTAATAGTTGAGCAAGATAATGAAGTGAATTTTACAAAACCAATTTTAGTATTAATTGATGAAAGTTGTTATAGCACAGGAGATATGTTTCCTGCATTGATAAAAAATAATAGTTGGAATGGAAGAATTGTGCTTTATGGTAATACTACAGGAGGAGCTGGAGGAAATGTTAACAATTTTATAAAATTGTTATCTAAACCAGCCTCTTGCAAGTTCAGAAACACTTTGAACAGGTCTGATTTTATCTTTGAATTTTTGAGGAACCTTTTGAAGCTTTCCAGTAATTATCTGCTTAACACCAAGTCTTTCAAGTTCATTGATCCTTTTATCAAAGTAAGGTACAGGTCTGACTTCTCCAGTTAATCCAACCTCTCCAATAAAACCAAACTCTTTTGAATCTACAGGCTGATTATAAAAACTTGAAAGAATAGACATACAGACACCAAGTTCAACACCAGGATCTGAAAGTCTTATTGCTCCCGGGATATTAATAAATACGTCCTGAGTCCTGAAAAACAATCCACATTTTTTTTCAAGGACAGCAAGAAGGAACATAAGTCTATTTCTGTCAAAACCTTCACTCATTCTCTGAGGCATAGCAAAACCAGTTTCTGTAACAAGAGCTTGAACTTCCGTAACAAGAGGTCTAACACCTTCCATGGATACAACTAATTGAAGACCCGGAATATTTCTTGTACTTTGAATTAATACATGTTTTGAAATATTAATAAGTCCGGCAGAAGTCATTTCAAATATACCAACTTCATTAGCAGGACCAAATCGATTTTTAATAGAACGAATAACTCTATAGAGAAAATCTTTACTTTCATCAAAATATAAAACAGTATCAACAACATGTTCAAGATGCTTAGGACCAGCAATATTACCTTCTTTATTAATTTGAGCAACAAGAATAACTGGAATATCAGTAGTTTTAGCATATTCAGTAAGAGAACCAGCACATTCTCTAACCTGACCAATTGTTCCCGGAATAGTTCCGACATTCTCAGACTTTAAAGTTTGAATTGAATCAATTATAACAAGACCAGGTTTTAATTCACCACATTGTTCAAGAATATTTGCAAGAGAATAATCTGCTAGAACAAACAGATTTTTATTATCAATACCAAGTCTTTCAGCCCTCATTTTAACCTGACTCTCACTTTCCTCAGCAGTAATATATAAAACTTTTCTTTTCTCAGCAACTTTCCCCGCAACCTGCATAAGAAGAGTAGATTTACCAATACCAGGCTGACCACCAACAAGAGTAACCGAGCCTTTGACAATACCACCACCAAGAACAGAATCAAATTCTGAAACACCTGTAATAAATCTAGACTCATCCTGAGGAGATATTTCATTAATTTTCTTAGGAGTTCTATTAGTAAATTTTTTAGAAGACTTTCCTTTATTATCAGATTTAACTTCTTCTTTTAATTCAACAAAAGTATTCCATTCAGAACATGAAGGACATTTGCCAAACCATTGTCTTGATTGAAAATCACATTCAGTGCATTTAAACATTTTCCAAACTCCCTGCAAGTTTAATTAAGCCAGGAACAAAGTCATTACCATATAAACGATTCAATGCTTTTGAAACATGTTCAATAAGAAATTTATCAGAATCTTTAAATTTACATTTCTCATAAGGATTAAATAAAATATACTCTAAACCATTTTTTCTTTCAATCTGAAGAGGAAATAAAATACAAAAATCAGGTTTAATATCATTAATAGAGCAAAGATCACCATTAAGAAAAGAACAATCACCGTTTTTTTCACATACAAGTCTTGGACCTCTAAAATAATGATAAAAAGAATCCTTAGAAGTAGCTTCAGAAATTCTCTCAATATCTTTAAGATTTAAAGGAGTACCAAGACCCTCACCCTTACAACAAGCACCCTTACATTTATTGTAATCACATTCAATTTTAAGACTCAATATTTTCTTTTGAATATATGTATTTTTATAAATTAAAAACAATTATAAATCTCCCGAAACAATTAATATATATAAAGAATACATCAGTATAATTAAAAATACAAAATAACAAGTTGAGTCTTTATTCGGGGGTCAGGTCGTAAAATGTGCACTTTTAAATATAGAAGTTTTTCAAAATTATATGTTTTAAGCAGTCTTTTTCTTAAATCACAAAAAAATATTATAAAAAATTATAATAAAATCATTTTGTTTTCAAGCTAAAAATCTTGATAATGCACAATTTACGACCTGACCCCCAAAAGACCAAAAGAGGACTCTTGCAGAGAAGATTTCCGAAATAGGAGCTTATAAAATTAAAATAAAAATAACCTTGACTTATACTACTACTACTACTACTATAATAAAACCATATTTAAAATATGGAGGAAATTTTTATGAAGAAAATTTCGGGGTTTCTAATTATTGTTTTATTTTACTTTAATTCTTTTTCTGAACACATGGATTTAAATCAGATATACTCTGGTATAAATCAACCAAGTTTAAAAATATTAGCCATTGATTTAACTGTTTTAGGCAGAAAAAGTTTAGAATTTGATTTGTATGTACAAAACAAATTTAAATTTAAAGAGGATGTTTATATGGAAAAACTTAATGATTTAGATTTGTTATATGATAAAATTTATTTAACAACATCTAAAGATGAAAAATTAAAATTGTTTGCTATAGAATTCATTTCAATTTTTTATAGATTAACAAATTATAATTACAGCATTTATTTATATGAAAAACTTGTT